>Ga0208299_1001070_pt1 | contig 21686 bp, 20 predicted proteins | sample 15_taG_FD_184089 | JGI IMG/M metagenome (GOLD analysis project Ga0208299, IMG submission 184089) | Marine viral communities from the Subarctic Pacific Ocean - 15_ETSP_OMZ_AT15312 metaG (SPAdes) (version 2) | ecosystem: Environmental > Aquatic > Marine > Oceanic | place: Pacific Ocean | collected...
AACTCTAACTACACTACCATATTCGGGATAGCCTTGACTTCCTGAAACAAATGAAGTTTGAATCCCTGCGGTAAAATCTCTCCCATTCGTGGATGATGACCAAGTGTAATTTGCAAGGTTTACTATTTTATTATGAGTATGACTTGATGAAGCACAATAAGAGGAGTAGTTACTCGAATCGAGAACTGTTCTCCACGCTTGCCATGTTCCACTATTTTTACCTCTTATTGCTATTTGTCCTGTTCTAAAGTCAGAAAATATTTGTGAAACCCAACTACTACTATAAGCAGAAGTCCATAATCCACCATCGGTTTGCCCAAATAAGCTGACACTATTACAGTAACCAGCGTGATTATAAGTTTGATTATCGGGGTTAACAGCATTTGAATTGTTTGTAGAGTAAAATGAAGTCCCGCTGAAATTATGTGCAGATTGGCTATGTGTATAAGCCGTATTTGCATTGGTAGAACTACCACCAGACCAAGTGACTACACCATCAGTCCATATACCACTCCCGATAGCAGTATATGTAGTACCATTTTGCATAAATAATGCTTGATGACCTAATCCTGATTTTGATTGAGGATTAGAGCCACTATGAGAATAATCGGGATTGTAAGACCATGCAATACCGTAAAAATTCCCCGCTGCTCCAGATTCGTCGTATCCATCAGCGGGTAAATTGTAGCCTGTCCCCATGCCCCAAACATGCTGATACCTTACTGCGGAATAAACCCCATATACACCATGTCCATAATTACTCGCCACAAAGGAGTGTTGAGTACCCATTGTTGTTGTCCCCGACAAAGTCCCACCAGTTAATGGGAGAGCGTAAGAGGAGTAATTGCCCGCATGGAGCATTACATTACTTTTATACAGGGCGTTTGAACTACTTATTCTGAAATGTTCAGTACCACCACCCGTAATTCTCAACCCATAAGTATAACTTGCTGGCATTTCGAGTGATATACCATATTCAGTTTTACCCGAATTGGAGTTTACTCTTATGCCCCAATCATTATTGTTAGATGCAGTAACATACAGGGTTGCATCGTTAGAACCATTGGCAGTACCAGCATTTATATTCAAGACTCCTGTCATATCACCACCACCTAATGGGAGGTAACTATGGGTATGAGATGCGGGTGTTTGTGGGCAAGTTCCTGTTGTCGGGTGGGTATAAGTACCTCCAACGGGAGATCCAGCTATCGTTAGCGTACCCGTTACTTCGACATCACCAGAGAAATAACCCGCATAGTTACTATTTGAGCCACCGTACCCAGTTGCGTAAATACCAATACAATCATAACCATCCGTCGCCTCAAAGAATCCACCATATGCCCTTGAACCATATCTTAGGTTCCCAACAGCACTACTAGAATTATAAGTCGTACCGTCACTTGACCCATTGTTATGTGCATATCCCTTCACACCAACAACAGCTGTTGAGCCAGATGATTGGGAAAAGGTGCAGGTTCCCTCTACACCGATAGCACCCCAATCACCAACATGCGGGGAATCAATCCAATGCTTAAAATATCCTGCCCATCCCGTGTTTTGATTATAATGATGAACATTACAAACAGGAGTCGTACCATTTGTAGATGAAAACATCATGAGATAAGATTTGCGATCGTCCCAAGAATGTGTAGCAGCGTCTGCATGGCATTGAAGACGATTAGCCCCAGTACCGACTCGCAGATAATTATCATCCGTATGAAAGCTTATATTCCCAGAATCCTCATCATAAAGAATTGAGCCTCCTGTTCCCCCATCAGCACGAAAAAACCTTATTTGACTTTCGTCTTCGGTAGAATCGATTTCAATCCTATGGCCTGTTGCTCTTGTTTTAAACTCACCGCCTGCTAAAGTCATACTCCCTTTTAAGTACACATTTTCAGAATACAACCCATATCCACTTAATGTCCCCCCTAAATCAGCATCGGTGATTCCCGCCAGGTTTCCGAGACGAACTTTTGTGGTAGTAGTTGTCCAAGGTGCCCCCGCATGAGTAAATATATCTAAATAAGGAGAATTGCTTAAATCGGATGTAAGCATCATTCCACCACCCGAAGTGGTATTATCATAGTCAATAACGGCTGTTCCTGCATAGAAAGTACCGTTAGTTCCACTTTGCTTCTCTACCGTATATCTATAAAATGTTGTTTGATCTGATATGGCTGTAACCTTGAGCCAATTGTCCTTACCCGAACCATCTTTAATTCTAACTAAATCATTGGCAGACCATAATTGGGCATGCCCTGAAGGTGGGTCTTTTATATCCATTGTTGATGTTGAGGGTGATGTGACAGTAGTCAAATCATTCAATAAGACAGAAGCTGTTTTAACCAACTGAGTACCGCCAGAAGCATGTATTTCATCCTTTACAAATACTGCTGTTCGTATCTCACCTCTAGCAACGATATTTAAAAATTCTGCTGAACCATCGCCATCTATACGCCATCCGCTACTACCTGATGCAAATGATTCGCTACCTAATGTTTTATTTGTCCCATCTATATAAATTCTATTTGAAAGACTCCCTGCATAGAAATCTCCAGAGAAATAACCAGAGCTAGCTGTGATGTCTCCAGCAACACTTAATGCTGACCCATTCCATGTAATGTTCCCATTGCCTATACTGAAATTCCCAGAATCATACCAATAATCATTAGCATCAATATAGATGCCATCGTTAGTCCCACTGACATCCGTACCAAACCTCATACTACCACCCGAAACATAACCTGTGAATGTCCCTGAAGATGCATTTATAGCTCCAGTAAACGAGCCACTATTTGCTGTAATTGCTCCCGTTATAGTCGCATCTGTGGCAACAAGAGACCCACCGCTTGTAACTGAAAATTTATTTACATTGCCCGATTGAACTGAAATACCATCTGTACCAATATATATACCATTATTATCCGTATCGATTGCAAATGTAGTCTTTGTATTATATAACTTAGATGATCCTAAAGTCCACCCACCTACGGAACCTGATGTTGCTGTAACAACTCCAGAACTATTAACAGTAAATACCGAATTAAAATCAATTCCATCTGTCGTATCAAAACTCATATTCCCATTTGATAGAGAACTTGATCCTAATGTCCAACCACCGATTGTTCCAGATGTTGATTTTAATACTCCTGCGTTTGTAACACTAAATGGTGCGTCTCCAAAAGTAGAATCTCCCATTTGGATACCTGTGCCTGGAATCAATCCTATAAAATCTGAATCAGTACCACCACTTAATTGTGTAGATGATAATGTAAACCCACCAACTGTACCTGAAGTAGCCGTTAATACGCCCGCTGTAGTTACGCTAAATGGTGCTGAAGCAAAGGTTGCGTGGCCTAATTGCATCCCCTCGTCCGCATCCACTATAAATATCGTATCACCTGTTCCTAATGATATGCTCTTCCCAGAAGAATCTATTGTAAAATTTGTGGCTGTAAGGGTCGTAGACCCTACTGTAAACCCACCTATAGTCCCTGAATCGGCTGTTAATCCACCAACAATATTTAAAGAAGACCCATCCCAATGGATATAATCACCAGTACTGTCTCCAGCATAGAATTCATAATCATCACTATCTTTTCCAATTAATACCCCGACCCCATCTGCGAATCCAGATACAGATCCAAATTTTAATCTTTCAGTTGTTGCGTTTAATTCTGTGCTTCCCTTACTTAATTTATCACTATTAAGTGTCCATCCAGATAGCATTGTCTGCTCAGTAGAGATCTCAAATAATTTTGTTGACCCATCATCATCATAACCGATAAGTCCATGTACTACGGATGGAGAAGTGGCTAACCGCCCTATTTTGATCCTTGGTTTAGACGTTGAATCAAATTGATCATAAAAAGTCATTAACCTATTGGAACCATCTAAAACGATACCTTGATCTGGATTAGACGATGGAGAACCACCAGCTAATGTATAAAGAGTACTATTGTCTACGCTAAAACTCCCCAATCCTCCTGTACCGTCTCCACCAACATTGCCAGTGAATGTAGTGCCTGTATGCAGTTTCCCTGTAAATCTCTTTGTACTATCTAACCCACGTTTCCCCATCTCAGCTTTATAGGCTGATTCCTCAGCCTTTTTACCGCCAACAAGTGAAAATTCCTGATACCAAAGTTTACCAGCATCTTTTTTATAAGTCCTTAAATTTTTCCCAGTCGCAAGGATAATCTTCTCTTCACCATCCTTCATTTGTGTAGATGCAGGCGGCTTTCTCTCTAATGGCTTTGTATTCTTTAAAGTATTAGATACAGCTCTAATCTGACGACCAATATCACCCCCTGGCACCGAATCGACTACCTTTCGCATAGCTGGTTCACCTAATACAGAAGAAGATAGGGCAGCAGAAGTCGTAATTTCTCTTCTACTGGAGGAGGCTTTGCCTCCATTAACATTTCCCCTTGGTATTTTGGGGGATAGTGTCCTATTTCGCCTTACTTCATCTCTCATGATACAGCTTTTCTTAATTGTCTATATTCGATTGATATATCATTGATTGCAATACTATCAGAGGTTGCATGTGTATTTTTTATTTGAAGGGCAAGGCTTTGAACTTTTAATGAAGCAGATAATGTAAAACGCTTCTTTTTCCAACCTGAACCAGTCCCTGTAAAATCACCGACAAAGTTACTTCCAAAAGTTTTTCCACCATCATTATCGTAAGATAATGGACTTACATGATCTTGACTTGCTTTATATGTGATAACAACTGAATAAATCTTTTTCAATCTGCCAGGGTCATTAAAATCTATATCTTTAGTCTGAAAATATATCTTATTCTGAGCCTTATTATCTTCCGTATCCATTGTCCATTTTTTCAAAGTAGCTGCAGATCCAGACGCATATACAAGATCATTATTATAATCTATTACAAAGTTGGTCCACGTTTCGTTAGACCCCGCAGGTGTATCCATGATTGTCCAAGATTGTGTACGCAGATCATATACGTAAATTGTATCAGTGGAACTAACCACTGTAGCCGACTCAACAACAATGATCTGATCCTTTTTAGGGTCATATCCAACCATCATGTCTGATTGATCTGCGAAAGATTGCCAAATGGCATCTTCTATCTTGTTCTGAGTAAGATTGCGGATATTACTACCATCAAATATATAAGCTCCCTCACTATTAGCCCACACCACTCCAAAGTCTGTTTTAGTTACGCAGGCTTGATTAGGAACCCCTTTGAATTTATATGTACCCTCTAAGTACCAATTTACTGGAGAGGGGTTTGATATATTGATTATATAGAGCGTTCTTTGCTTGAAAGCCAATAATCTATCACCGAATTCTTCCAACTTCACATATTCTTCGGCATCACCCTTTACTACATCTACATAGTAACTTCTTGGGAATGTATCAAATTTTCCTACAGGAGTATACATGAGACGATCACGCATTTGTACGGGGGTAGAACCCCCTTCTGGCTTAAACTTTACATTAGCCACAAATACACGCCTATTAGCAACTACAGCCGTTTTAAAACCTTCACCAGAAGAAGCAAGATCTAAACTCACTTCTTCGGCTGTATATCCATTCAGAGTTTCATAAGTATCTATATTAGGAATCTCAGATACAAAAGTACCAGAATATGCTTGCGTTGAAGATGAACTATTCTTAGCCCACGATGAATAATCTCCATCCAGAGTGCCTCTGGCACCGTCTGACAAATCAACATCCGAGAGTAATATCCATGATTCATCTGTATCATTCTTCCTACAGTAAAACCTTGCACCAGTAATACGACTATTAAAGGGAGAACTGGTTTTATCATTATAAGCCAGTATCTTGAATGTCAATTTATCATTTGCAGAAGTTGTAAATTTATAAGATGATCCAACTGAACCTGATGGGAATGCTAATAATGATTCCTGATTGCCATCATATATAAAGCTCATAGCTATCTGCCAAGTGCCTTCTTCCCAACTCCCAGTGTCAGCCCCACCAACAGAAATTTCAATATTCATAGTGTCTGAACTTGATGGATAAGAACTAGTAACTTGTGGGTATGTCCCTGGCTTTGTTATCGAAGACTCAGTAGAGTACCACTCATCTATATCATTCCTTGCAGCAGAGGAATCATCTGGTGTAACTGAAGATCCAGTGAAATGAGTCCTTTTTATGTATCCATACCATTTAGTTTTATTAGAACTATTAAAATTAGAATCGCATGTTCTTAAAACTTCATCGGTAAAGTAGAATACTGATTTGGCACCATTAGTAAAACTATCATAGGTTGCCCAAGTCCCATTCGTTTCATCTATAACTTTTAGTGGTATTTGGCTATCACTAAGAGCAATATAGTTCTCTCCAGTATCGGCAGCAGAGCTGCCTTCCACATGATCAGCGGCAAAACTAAACAATCCATATCCAGCCTGCAATGACATCGAAGTTAGAGAAGCAGAGAGGGCATGAGCGGAATTGCCACCAACAGTACGAAGCATCCCCTGCTTATCACCTATCATATTCTTGCATGATTGCATCTCATTAGAAGCGATGTCTCTTGGGTCTTTTATGGAATTTATTCCACCACTAAAATCGTTTAATGTTATGAATTGTTTTGGCATTTATTTCTTCTTTTTCCCATTACCGTTTATCTTCTTACCCCAAACAGTCGTTTTACCCTTATGTATCTCTACAACATCGACACGGAAGTTCCCATCATTAAACCAATCCACTATAGCAAAGGCATGTACCCAATTGTGGAGTCTACCCCTTAGCCACTTATTCTTCCCAGCAGACATATTCTTCAAACACCCTAAGCTCCAAGCACCTATTGTACCACCGAGTTTAGTAAGAGTATGTCTCTGGACATCGTGAACATGCCCGTAAATAATATTCTCACCGTATGCTTCAAGGTGTTTTTTGGCATGATACATAGTAGTATAAGCACCATGTATAAATGTCAATTTCCCTATCTTTAACGGTTGGTTATATTCTCTATACTTATAACCTCTCTCAACCCACTTACACGCCTTTTTAAAGGTGTAATCTCCCATATATGGATACATATCTACAAATGCGTCTAACCACTCATCATGGTTTCCAGCACAGATATATCGCTCCTTACACCCCACTTTATCCAGAACTGCATCAAATTGGTCTATCCCCTCATTGATGGCCTTTATTTCCGCATCTATAAGTGGTATCTGATATTCAAGCGGAGGACGCTTCACCTTCTTATACTTCCAGCTCGATACCGTAGAAAACTCTCCGACATCTCCTAAATTGATGAATAAATCTGGCTTTACCATCTTTATTGCCTTCAATACCACATTCACCGCTTCTTGCGAATGCAGAGGGAAGTGCTGGTCAGGTATGACTACAGCACGTTTAATTACTTCCATGTCAATTAGCTTTTATAATGCCAATATCGCTTGGGATTCCTGTCGGGATCCATATCAGCATGAACGAAGTTTGAAGCATACCCCATTCTTTCGATACCAGCTACTTTAAGAGCTTCAATAATTTTAAACCTATTTTGATCATTAGATATATATATATCAGCCGCAATCCCCTTTTCATGTGGAGAAGTTCCTTTAGCAACTTTATATCCCCTATCTTTGAGATTGACCTGATACCTTTCACACCGATACCCACTCGTAATTTTAAATGGCACCTTTGCTATTTCCCGTGCTAATTGTAGCCGCTCGATAAATCCATCGAACATTTTCTCTACTTTACAACATGGACAAAAGAACTCATTGGGTTTGAAATTCAGCGTACGCTTCACTTCTTTACCAGTTTTTTTACCCCACTCCAAACTACATCCACCAGTATGTCATCATACTTAGTAGGGGTCAGTTTTACGATCTTTTCTATAACATAAAAGGCAGCCATAAAATACTGCCAATGTCCTGCTATATATTGTTCCATTATTTAGTTCCCTTTCTCTCTATTAATAGTCATGTTGCATAACTCCCTGGAATCCGTTTATTCGATTCTGGTGTTTATACTGCTTCCCTTTTCGCAAGAACTCTCTATATTCATTCTTCCAGTAAGAAGCCATTTTAAAATTTTGTTTTTGAGCAGATAGTCGCTGCATTACCCTACAGACAGCAGCTTCGTGAAATTGGTCTGGGAAATTGGGAGTCTCTGAAAGGGTAGCTGTAAAGCTTGTAGGCTTTTTATAATAGTGAACTTTTATCTTGGCACCCGTAGTGGCAGACAGATTGGTAATCTTACCTGTGTCAGCAGAAAGACTCCCAAACCCTATCTTATCATCCTTGACCCACCAAACTTTACTTGCCATAATTATCCCTCATTTTCATCACTATCCTTCACTTGCCCTATAAAACGATCTATGGGTGCATTGTCATAATCTACTTGATACACCCCAAGGACATCATTGCTTGTAGTTATACTACTTAGATCAGAAAAGTTGTAATACCTTTGATCTGCTGTTATATCCACAGTACCATATCCACTAAGCATCATTGTATCACCGATAAACTCATCCATAGCCCTATTTAGCATCAACCGAATCTTGGTTTCACCCGCATCCGAAAAGGATTCTTGAATAGTCTCGATCATTTCTTGTTGTGTCATCCCAGCCTCCGATCAAGTTACCGATAAGAATTTCGCACCCAATGTATTCCCACCAGCGGTTGTACCATCAGCTATTGCTGATCGAATAAAGAATTGACTAGCTCCACCAGTTCCTCTTAATGGTAATACAACACCCTCGTTAGCTTTCAAAGATGCCACAATAACACCACCTGTAGCAGCAGTCGCCACCACTAGATAGTCAGCTGTATTTACCGTTGTTGTCTCTTTTGCTCCATCAGCAGCCTGCTCATAACCAGTATTCTCGATATATAAGCAATCACATGCTGCCAATGTTGGCATTACAACTGCTGTTGCACTTGCGGGAGCAGATTTTATATAAGCAGTCCCACTTGCGAATCCGTGTGTACTATTTGTTAAATCCATAACGGTAAGAGTCATATCAGCACTCGAAGCCCCCAACGTAGCCTGCACCTCCGTCATTATTACATCAGTATTTCTGGTGCCTGCATCTGTAAGTACATCTACCACCTCTCCAGTGTATCCATACGACTCAGAAACAGTCTCTATTGGGGTAACACTTACTGAATATCTTAATTTACCTGCCATCTTCTTCTCCTTTGTATCTAGACATTAGACTCTGGAGACCGTTCCTGTATTCTGCTTGCAAAGCTTGTAACTCGACAATCATCTGTCCATGCTCTCCAGCGTATCTCTGAACTTTAGACGAATAATCTGAAATCCTAGCCTGAGCTTTCGTTGAATAGTCTTGAATATCAGCTTGATATTTTCCTATAGAGTCTTGGTTTTTTCTTGCCATTTCAGCAAGCTCAGAAGAATGTTTAGTCACATCATCCTGATAATTATTTACTGCATTTTGTATCTCGGCCTGGTATCTGTTCAGTTCCTTATCAACTTGTGTTTTATAATTCTGAACATCCATTCCATGCTTCGTACTAAATTCATTTATGGACATTTGGATTCGTTCACGGTATGTCTGATAATCGGCATTAAAGTCATTCAGATTATTCTGTACATTTTGAGAATATTCCTTCAGTTCATTCGCTGTCTTAGCCTGCCAAAGAGCCATTTGTTTTTGTATCTCATTGATAGTATAAGTCTGAACCTCTGTATTGACTTCAGTCTGATACCTTTTCACATCAGCATTAAAACGATTCAATGAAGCTTCGTACTCCTGTATCTGACGTGCCATCCCCTGTAGTTTATTTTGCTTAGATACATCAGTTATTAACTGCGCATCAGTTACAACTCTCTGAGAAGCAATTCTTGCGTCTTCTACAGCACTTTGAACGGTAGATTGATAGATAGTTGATTCTTTATTAAATCTTATTTGTGCGTCTTGTATCTTAGACCCATATTCTCCAACTTGAGCTTGGATCTTATTAAGTTTGATCTCAGCAATCTCAACATCATCGTCATTAATCTCTGTATCTACACTTCCAAAATCAGTACTAAGTACGGGAGAAACAAATGTTGGGGCAGTCCCAAGACCGCCTACTGTTTCAGTCCCGACTTCAGAGGCAGACGCATCTGCATATATAAATGTTGGTGCAGCAGGGACTGTCGTCGGTGCCGTAGCATTTATAGTCAAATTATCTGGCTCCACTATAGATGATAAAGTCATAATCGGTTTTGAATAACTTGGGACATCTAGCCCAGAATCAGCATCCAAAGATGGTATTGATATATCTGCTGGGAAAGTTGGTGACGCTGGTGCTGAATATGAAATACCAGATAAAGATGTACCTACACTGGTATCTATTGTAGGAGCCGCAGGCTCCACTGGTAGAGTGATTGAGCTTGGTATGGATGCCCGTTTATCTGATAACTGCCTGATCCTACCCTTAACGGCAGCGTACAATACCAACAATGGTTCTATGTCCTCTGGAACAGCGTCAGTAGATGTATAAGCACCAGGGAGATCATCGTAATCTATAGTTGGATACTTTACAACCTGTACGGCTCCACCCGATGGTACAACGTAAGTCTTCCCGTTTTTCATGTAAAATACGGGGCTTTTTGTAGTCGCAAAATAAATTGAGCCAGAATCCTCATAACGACCTGACATACTTGAGGGGACTTTTTTGGCTTCATACCCACTCTTATTCGCACTAATTACTTTTAAAGTAGATGTTGCAATACCGCTTCCAGTATCAGTCAATGTCTGACTGAATAGTTCCAATTCATCTTCTGGGAGCAGATTCATCAATTCCCTTGCTCCATTCGTCAGTGCGTCTGTAATAAAGGCAGTATCTCCCACACTACCTATTAAATCTTCTATTTCTATTTGATATGTACTCATATTAGGATGGGCGGGGTTTTAGCCCCGCCCTAATTCCCTTCTTTAGGTAATCTTAAACAGTTTGTGACTCTCAAGCAGTGTAATACCTAACCCCTCGTCAGAGAAGTATTGGTCTTTCACGCCATCGTAGGCATTGTCTGTTTTGATATTAGCCTGGAACTTTGGTTGTCTATACTGAGCATGGAAGAGATTCTCTTCACTAACAATCAGCATATACTTGTTCCTTGGTCCACGTAATGCAGGAGTTGGAATCAACTGTAGCACACCGTGAGGTGTTTCAAGCAATTTGTAATTGAAACCTAACGTATCACGTTTCATATCACTTAAATTGACTGTAAAACTTGAGTTAGCAGCTAAACTATTAGAGCCACCAAGTTTACTCCAGTATGACAAAGCTCCCTGTCCACAGAACGCACGTTTCATCCCTGATTCAGGAATATATTGGAAAACCTTCTCCATCTGATCTACAAACTCATTGTATGTAGCAGAAGAAGCGGTAATCGAAAATACATTCTGATCGTCACCAGTAGTTGATCCATAGTCTTCTAAGGCAGAAATGATTCCGTAAGTTGAACGGATTTTCTTACCATTAGCATCTGTCCTTGCAGAATCAGCAAATGATTCCCCACTTTGATCCAGATTTGTTAGAGCAAGAGATTGTCCATTTAAGAACGCTTGTTCTTTCTGGAACTTATGCTCTGAACTTTTCTGATCTCTAAGTCGAGAAAGTTCTGATTCTTCACCACGAAGAGCAGCAGCGTACAGTGTACCTGTTACTTCAACTGGAGTTGTGAAAATCTGGGTTTCATTCCAGACAACCTGTAACTCATCAGCCCAAGCTTCACGTGCTTCTGTACCTTCGCCCTTAGCATTACCGATAACAATCATTACATCGTCATCAGCAATTGCCAAAGCAGCGGCTGTCATTGGTTTCATCGTAAGATCATTGCTACTTACAGCAGTACAGATAGCAGCACCCCTTCGGGTTGACTCAGCAGAGTTCCAAATCTCAAATATCAATCCGACATAAGAACTATCTGGAGTAGAAGCTAATCCTACTATCCCATCAACCGTTACAGCTGTACCAGTATCATTATTAGCAATAGCAGTAGGCGTACCATCATTCACTACAACACGTTGCTTTACCCAGGGATTCCTATGTTCAAACATTTTGAACTGAGGATCCGCAGGATTAATCTTACCCTGATTCGCTACCACTGTTGTAAACGGAGATATGTCCGTCCACAACTCTTTGACCACATTTGGTCTAACATAAAAGTCCCGTCGATCAGTATATAGTACCCCCGACGATCCTAGTATTTTTGCACCCATCGTTTATTCCCCCATAGTTAAAACGATTATCTTTTATTTCTCATAAGACCGAGATTGAACATATCCTCATCGGAGAGACTGGTTGCACCTTGACTGGTTACTACGCCAGCAGGTGGTGGAACCTCTAATCTCCTTTGATTCGCTTTCATACTCTCAGCCTTCTGTTTGGCCTCTATTTGTTCTCTTGAAGGTGCATTACGTATCTTGTCCAATTTGACTAAGTTGTCAAGCGATAGGCTATCAGCAGACATATAATAATTTAGGAATTGGCCCGCCTTTTCAGGCGTATATCCATATTGACTAACGAGCTGATCTTGGTAAGTCCGAAGCTGAGCCTGAGCCGATGCTTCTTGCTGTTGCCTTGCAGCTACTTTTTGTCTTCCTGTTTCCTGCTCTTCATAATATTCAAGCATAGAATCATTAAAGTCTTCCTTAGCCTCTCTGAACTTGAAAGATGCACTTTCAGGATCACTATAGGCTTCGATAGAGTCATAATTACTGGGCTTTGTAGGACGTTCGGGCTTCTTCAATGATTCCACTTCTGGTCTGCCTTGGGGGGCAGCGACCTGTGGGTCACCACTGGAAAGTGATTCCTCGACTTTATTAAGAATTGCTTCTGGATTTTCCATAATATAGCGTGCAATCGGGGCTACCGTTTGCAATTCATCCAGTTGCTTCTGCATAGAATCTTTCTCACCTACCACACTATCGTGCTTACTCTGCCAGTATTCATACCGACTCTCATCTTCTTTAGCTGGTTTTGATTCAGGTCTTGCAACCTGTGGCGACGGATCACCATCAAAAGGCGATAAGCCTAAATCCTCGGCAGTTTGCGGTGTTGCCACCACTTCCTGCACAGATTCTGTTGGCTCTATCGTTTTTGATTCTACCGTCGGTTCTTGAGTAATTGTTGTCTCAGCACTTGCATCTCCACCCAAATCGAAATACTCTACACCAGCATCAGCCTGGACTTCAGCATTACTCTCATTTACTTCACTCATGATGTTCCTTTCACCATTTGTTACCCTTTAGGTACAGCAATGGTCTCATTTACGTTCTGACGAATCTTCGTCATTTCATCTCCAAGTCTTGCGTCAAACAACTGCTTCGCAGCTTCAGCTCTTGAAGAGGTATCACTCAACTTGCCCTTAAATTTCTCAACCTCAAGACGTTTACGGTCATGTGTTGATTCCCTTTGAGCTGTTTGTAAGTCACCCTTCGTTTCACTGAGTTGTTCCTCAAGTTCAGCAATGCGACCTTGCATTTGAACCATCTGGTTTGCTCGATTCAAGACACCCTCTGCATCAGCGACTTCAGTTTGTTTTAATATCTCAACTTGGTCGATAATGCCTTTTTCATAAAGTTGCATATAATATTCAAATCTTGCCCATCTATTCGATGGTAATGTTGATCCAGAGACAACCACTAAATCATACTTCCCTACCGTCACGTCGTGAAGCCTGCCGATAAATTCACCAGTTACATCATCGTAAAGCGGTACATTAATAGCCAATTCTCTCGGCTTATTATTGGGTTGCATAATTCTGACTATTTTACCCTCTGAAAAAGTTTTCTGTATAAGCTGGACCACAACCTTAGCCATCTGGTTAAGTGCCTCATCGATGTCATCCAACTTTGATTTAATTCTTCTCTGGGCGTATTCATCAATCGCAACAGTTCCCTTATAAGTCTGAGGGGCAGCAGTAGGATCACCAGACTGTAATGGATGAATGCCCAGTATTTGATAGATAGATTGTTTCGCATCATCTCTGTTCTTGTATAGTTCGTTAGGCAATGGGATCGGCCCCGCTACAACAGGTTGACCCAATTCAGGGTCAAACTCAATTACTCCTGTCCCCGCTCTTCCCCACTCTTCCTCAAGAACCTTACGATCCATAGAACCTCTCGGAATAAGAAGTTTTGTATTCGTAGAACTCGAAGCATGGGCAATTATTAAGCTGGTGAGCTTATTGATATACTCTTGGATTGGCTTAACAAACCGAACATCACTCATTGGGAATGGATTGCGGTTGTGCCGATTCATAAAAGTGACTAAAGGATATTCATCTATATCCAATACTTCCGACTGGATTAGAATACCCCCAGCAGATAGAACTCGTTTAATCCTATCTACTAAAATTTTATTTGGTATAATATCCTCAGACTTAAGCAAATCTGCTTTTGTTACTAATTGTATTATTGTTGTACTGCCTGGGATAGCCCCCTCATGCTCTGGCCCTGGCATCATAGATGCCTGTCCTGTTTGAGGATCCATCATCTGGTGATATACACCACCTGTAGCCTGATAGAGTTGTATTATCTCAGTGATAGCTTGATCTTGAGTAACCACAACCCGACCTTCGGATTGGTTTTCTAAAATAGCCGCTGGCCCTTGCAGATACTCACTAAACTCTGTCTCGTCGAAAATATGCTCCATATTGGATGCCGTATCCATAATATGGTAATAGGGCAATTTTATTTTAGAATACCGATCAATTAGCTCATAATGCTCATGATATTCATCTATGTTGCCTTGATCAATCTTCTGATCTAATCCCGCACTTCGATCTGTATCAGGATAGCGATGAGAATCAGAGCGTTTCATAGAACCCAATAATTCACTCACTCTGGGTATGGATGTTACCAACTGCTCACCTGTCACCAGATTAGCAACTATAATATGAGCTGCATCTCTGGCGAATGTATCACGGGAGTTGGGGTCAATATAAACATCAAGCGGATTTATAGCTTTTACAAAGACCTCTCCCTTGCCGAAATCAGCATGTGGGTCACTGTAAGCCTGCATGACCCCCATCCCCCGAACATAGTAATCATCAATAACTTGTTTTAGTTCCACGTTACCAGAAGAAACATCCCAGATATAACTCATTAAGTCGCTAAATAAACGTCCTGTACGAGTATCGGAATCTTCTCTTCCTGTAGACTGGAATCTTGGTTTGTTTGCAGTTAAAAGAGCGATAGCCTGCTCTACTGCTGGATAAACAACATTGTCCACAATGGGACTCTGGGATCGTTTATCTAATTCTTTTTTATGCGATGTTTTCCATTGTTGGTTATTTCTAAACTCAGAATCTTCTTTTGCTTGGATTGCCCACTGAGATCTCTCAGAATCATATATCTCTAAAAGTTCTTCGGAAAGGCGTACATCTTCAGGGGTTTCTGAGGGAGGCACCCCCTCAACGGATTCCTGTTTTCCGCTTAAAACATTAAAAATTTTATTTGCCATATCCCCCGCTATTGTTTATTTTATGGCTTGATACTTAAAGTAATATATTAAGTTCCGTATATTATGTCAATCTATTTATGCTATTTGCCAATCTGTATGTCGAGAAATAAATGTCTTTAACTTATTTACCTTATTACTACCGTATGGTCTATAGCTCCCTTTGTTAGCATAGAATAGCCCGTCTAATAGATCGTCGTGCTTACCCCTTGGATATAGCAACAACTCATCGATCAATGCTTTCATGTTTTTCTGTATGTATATTTTCTTCTGTGCGAAGTACGGCTGTAGAGACTCCAGCCTGAATGATTTAGCATTTCTTGGATTCTCTCTTATCTCTAATCCTGGGACAAATAATCCCTGTTTTTCACATTCTGCTCTCACATACTCCCTTAACATCTCCTGATACCCTACAACCTCGATTCTTGTTTTCATAGGTCTGTATTTTTTAAAATTTGTAATAATAGCATCTGCTAATGTCAAAGGTTTCGCATGCTCTCTGTAATATGGCAGCACAAACCTATTATTCTCCGAGTCCACAGCTAAACTCATGATTACCGAATAGTCAGCCGTTTGCTTTGTCGAGGACGCAGGATCAACACCTGTGAACACATTCACAGACCGTTCTTCATCCACCTCCACGCCATTCAGGTTCTTCAAGTGCAGTATTCCTTCTTTATCGTCGTTCAGCCTTAAATAGCCCTCATAATACCGAATATCCTCTTCTTTGAAGAGTTGATCCTCATCCCCAACAATCTGACATAAGTATTCCCTATAGAACACCGATTTACGGTTAATAGACTCAAGCTCCTTCTCCTTTTGTCTTAATTTCTTTATTGGCTGCCATTCCTCCCACAATGCTATCCCCTTTTCCATATCAGGAGCAAAGTGCATATTCTTCCAACCTTCCATACCCTTCAACACCTCTACTAAACATCTTTGGTGTTGAGGAGTACCGATGACAGCAATACGACCCTTAACAGGGTCTAACGATGGGACGGCAGATTGAAGGAGCCACCTCAGGTTTCCCTCCATAGCTTCAGCTGTCTTAGTATTCATCTCATCCTCTGGATCATCCACTAACAGCAACGTGGGACGTTGGTTCCCCACCTTTATCCCACGCAACTGCTGACCAGTACCCTTGCAGATAATCATAGATCCGTCTTTTAACTCTACCTCAGCCCTTGACCACTTCTTGGCAGAGTTCATACCCCAATAACCGAATAAACTTCTAAATTGGCTTGAATAGTCTAATACATCCTTTATCGTTCCCAATAACTTCACTGCATGATCCTGTGTTCGACTTACCAGTACTATTAGTTTTGGCCCCTCATCAAACATTAAATGATACAATGGGAATATACCACCCACCAGGCTACTCTTTGCATGTCCCCTCGGAGCAATAATATTTACCTGCTTACACTCCTTATCCATCAAGGATTCCGCAACCTCATAGTGGAATGGGGGCGAATCAACTGAAAACATATTCGGGACACATACTTTCCCAAATAATATCATATTCTTATGCAGCTTTTTTAATATAACATCATTACTCAAATAATTCTTCCTGTTCTGGTATATCTATATCACTTCTCACTTCAATCTGGTCAGGATCTACCCCCTTCTCAATCAATATATCCCTCACCACCATATCTCTCCAGTATGGAATAGCATCCTCTATACGTTTCCAGTCCTCTTTCGTTAATAATCTTTTCCGAACAGTATCCAATGGTTCCTCTCATTCAGTTTTTTGCGTAATTCTTCGTTCTCATCTGACAATTCCTCATATTTGCGATCTTCATGGACCACAATGCCACTCTCTGTAGCTACATCACGCATTGTCTGAAGAAAAAGGCTCATCTTATCTCGTTTGTCGTTATTCGCCCGAAATGTGTATGTCTTCTTTTTCATCTTTCCACCTACTTACGATTAAATTAGCAATAGCCTCTCTATTACTCTCATCTTCTAAACTCATGTACCAAAATGCATTCAATGCCGACTTAATAATCTCATGCAGCACTCCACCCTCTCGCTCTTCAATCTCCTTTTTATCCATGATAAGCCTCTAATTTCTGTTTTTTAACCCTCATCCTTACAAACGCAGCCACATATACCAATACTTCAAGAAAATGCCGTAATGCCCCAAAATTTCGCCAAATAGGGGTATTGTAGAATCTCACTTATACCCATTACTTATGCCTGGCACTACAATCTTTTCAAAATACTTGCATTTTATGGGATCACACTGCTTTTTGGCTATCTTCGATTCAATATACAAGCCAAGATGCTTATTTATCATAACACCCAAACACCCTTGAACTGTCCAATTCGCACAGTATTTAGCTGCCGCTCTCTTCGGATTCATTAATTACCTCCAATGGAAGCTCTTCAACCTCCTGCTCTCTCGATAGAGTCAAACGACTCTCCTCTTTAGCTATCATATCACGAATCTCAGCAGTACGATCTATCTGAATCGTGTCTGTAACTGTCTTTGTACTTGGCTTCATGTCCATAAGTGTCTCTAATCCCTCGACACCCCTGAGCATATTGGATGGATCTGACTTCTTCTTAGCGATCCCGATTGCGTCTAACCGCATATCAAGTACAGACCCCTTAGAAACTCCCCTATCCTCAAATATGCGAGCCATTTCTTTATCTACCATCTGCTTTACTTCCTTTTGTTTAAATAATCTTTTAGCCGTCAAGTCTGGCTTCTTCTGATCTGGCCTGTATACCCTACCAATCTTCATCCAATCTGGCTTTATGCCAGCATTTAGGTATTGAGCATACAAAGCTACCGCATGTCGTGTCCTATTACGCTTCGCCTCCATCTCTGCCCAAGTCTTTGCTGACACACTGTAAAAATTCTTACTCTCCCAATGTGGTATGAAACTTAACCGCTGACCTCTGAATGCTCTGGCATATGGGAATAACATGAAATCAGTGAACTTCGTGGGCAATACATTCAAACACTCAGATACATACCCATCATCACTTACTCCCCAATCACCCTTATTACACTCGCTCCAAGCCTTATACTCTATACGCTCGGCTTTTGCCTCGCTCTCACTATAAACTATATACTCCTTTGGCTTGTAATCATTAACCTTTATTCGCCTTGTAATATTGTACATAACTATATGCAGGGATTTATATTACTTATATATATAATACTACATAAAGTACTACACACAGTACTTACATAACAGTACCGTAAGGTACGTCTATATAAAGTAATACTATGAAGTATTAATACTAACACTTAACTCTTCTTATCATTACTGGTATCACTCACCTTCTTTGTTCGATGTCTATACTCTGTGTATGTCTGCATATCATATATCCTACTCTGTGCATCCAAGAACTCAAACATACTGTATAACTCCTCTATGTCTGTATCATCCATAGGTACACTAATCCACTTCTTACCATCCCAGTACTCCTTAATACCAGCTCCTACCCTATAACGGTTCTCCTTCATCATAATCCTAATGTAATACTTTAAGTGGTATCATGTAAAGTACTTTTATACTTATAGTTACGCAAAGTTGCAAATAGTTAAAAATTGGTGAAAAATATCTTAGAATGGGAGTGGGTAATATACCCTACCACCACCCCCCAGTAGATACGGGTGACCAACACGAGTTTAGTTGAAAAATTCGAGTTCAGTAGCCCCTTACAAATGGTTGAAAGGATCAGCCATGTAAGTTCAATCACAATGTTAGGAGTAACATCATGAAACAGATCGCATCAGCGGTAGCTAAAGCCCTTATCGGAGTACTATTCCAGTCAGAGAAAATGCGTGCCAATGGCACAGTAGGTATGCAACTGTCCACATTGGCTCAAGCCAATGAGGCAGTTACTGCTCTACGTGAGGCAGGTGTCCCCAATGTATGGCAAGGGGATAAGCTGGAGGGTAAGCCTTATGTCGTCTTTATGAATGAGCAGTCCCAGGAGATAGTCTGGTCATCTTAGCTCATTAATCCCAGCATGCATGGGTAGTGTTCACGCACTACTCATGCTTACTAATTAATTAAATAAAAGGAGTTATTATGCATAGTTGCAGTCATAAAGGATGTAGTGAGTTATCGCTATATAGTTATTATGATATACATTATTGTAAAGATCATTATGATCAAATTCTAAAAGAAGCTCTGAAAACAATGGATAGCACTACAAATAAACAAATGCATCCACTATTCCATAAATCTAAGAATATTACTATATCTGCATTTATTGACCGATGCCTATATATGGATGTAGCAAAACGATTAGGTGACTTGGTAATAGCACTTAATAGTAATGAAGACAAACTCATAGAGGAAATAACCTCACTTGAAAATCAAGTTTGTAGACTAAATGATCAGGTATTAGAAAGTTCTAAGACAACAAAGAACTTATTTGCTGAAATAGAAGATAAAACCAGACGTATTGTCTTTGTGATGACTCATCCCTGGAGAAATCTATTTAAGTATTTGAAACGTACATTACGTTACTATTTCTAATAATAAAAGAAGTTAATTACAATAAACAGGAAAAATGCATTGACTTATCCCCTTTTAGATTATTACTTTTAAAGTGGTTGAAATACCAGTGTTTATAATAAATACAAAACAGTGATATATCAGTTAGTTTAAACAAAAAATCATCAAAGGAATCTGTGGGATAAGTACGTCCATTTGGAAAGGATCGTATGTTTGAGTTATTAAATGTTGAGGTAATCGGAAAGATTACATTAGCACACGTTATACTGATAATACCTGTACTACTGCTTGGGTTTAAGGAAATAATAGATTGGAGCAGAAGATCATGAATATAGGTCAATTGATAAACAACAAAAAGGCAGTATGGGACTCTGTAAAAGACGATTCTTTTGCAGCTATAATGAGAAGTGTAGCTCAGGAACTCGTAAAGGCAGAGGATAAAGCCAGAAAAGAGATTAATCACTTAGAGAAATTGTGGGTTCGTAAGAATCTACAGCATATTTATGACAATTTAGATGAAATGAATAGTCATCAATTAGCTGAGAAATCAATTGCTTTAGACAAATTAATCACTCGTTTTGATAAAAATGGAGCTGATTGTTCCTATGATAAAGAAAAGTATATGATCTTGGATCACAAGCCGATGAAAATATACCATGTTTATCAATCACTTGCTTACTGTAGTAAACGATTGAGAGATATGGGCCTATATAAGAGGCGAGGATCTAAATGGTCTACATTTGCTGGATTTATACTTAATAAATCAGTAAGAATATAACAACATCAAAGAGACACTGTCTATGAACGCTGGCGAGAAGATGTCCCATCCCGTACGAAGAACGTGAAAGCTACCAAAGCTGCTTAAGATATGCTTTGAGTAACTTGGATCCAACGATCGGACATCTTAGCCAAGACAATAGGTATCTGCATAAAGTGAGATAAGTCCTGAGAAGGCAGACTAAATTATTCCAGGAAACCAGACTATATAATAGATTTGCTGGTCACTGAACTCACCATGATAAAAAAGCCTATGTGTCTCTTTAAAACTTTAAAAAGAAAGTGAGAAAAAGTAATATGGAAAACGAAACGAAATATGTTGTCTTTGATGATGGTTTGGATAAATACATACTAACTTTTCCAGCATATGTAACTCATAAAGAGTTCTCTGAAAGTCTAAAGGAATTATCAGATGGAATGCTTTATCCTATTTCAGGTGGATTCGTTGAAAATGGTGAATGTGTGGGTGAAAGTATTAGTCTGAATCTTAAATCAAGAGATGAGAAAGACACCTTATTACTAAAAGATTTAGTTAAAAAAGAATAGTGATGATTTTAAAACATAAATCTTGGTGGAATTATGATAAAGATATAAAAGTCAGTGAGAATTTTATATGGGCTTATGTCCATGATATTATTATTGAAGGGTTCTATGCAAATAGATCCATGCATGAGAAGAAAAATGGAGAAGAATCTTTTTATAATCATAAAACTGAAGCAATAAATGAATTCATATTTGCTGCTATAAAGAAATATATAGAAAGTGAAAAGATAAAGACAACAATTATACCGAATAATCCTAAACCAAAAGGTACATATATTTGTAAAGATTGTAAAAGTGATGATGTAGTTGTCGACTCCGATCCATACTGTCGAAAATGCCTTGATAGAATCATAGAAATGAGAGAAAAGGAAGTTAAGGAAATACAAGCTGAAATAGGAAATTTCTTACTATGGTATTATCATAAAAATTACGATGAATCAAC
>Ga0208299_1001073_pt1 | contig 21603 bp, 17 predicted proteins | sample 15_taG_FD_184089 | JGI IMG/M metagenome (GOLD analysis project Ga0208299, IMG submission 184089) | Marine viral communities from the Subarctic Pacific Ocean - 15_ETSP_OMZ_AT15312 metaG (SPAdes) (version 2) | ecosystem: Environmental > Aquatic > Marine > Oceanic | place: Pacific Ocean | collected...
TCGGCTATGTTGGTTGCCTTCTCGGCATCGCCTAATACACGCCGCACAAATTTCGATTCGTCGGCGCCGAACATCTCCGCTGCATACCGCATGGCCTCGCCACCGCGTTGCCTTGCCACCTCGCTGTCGGTGCCGCCGCCGGCTTCGAGGAAAGCGTTCTCGTCGGCCTTGAGCGCCGCATAGAGCTTTTCAAACAACCCTTCTACGCCCTTGCTCATCTTGGTGGGGTCTGTTTTCGCCATGTCGGCTTCGTCAAAGATGCCCTGGCGTACTACCTGTAGGGTGGTGTAGTTGTCTATCGCAGATGCTTCTTCGAGCGCATTCTCGAGCGCCGCCCTGCCTGTCGTACCCGACTTCTGGCGCTTCATTATGTTCGAGTTCAGTATCTCACTTATTGCCGTATCGGTGTTGGTCATATCGGGCAGCACGCTGGGGTCGATGACCTCTTCAAATCCCTCGTAGAGCCCGGTGCGGGTGCCTCGGCGTTGCTGCTGGGTGGCTGTGACCGCATCGCGTAGCATACTGCCCACTTCTTCTCGGGAACGCCGCGTAGCCGTTGGTCCCTCGCCGGGTAGCCATTCGCCGATCTTGTCCATTGCGTTGGCGATCTCTTCTCTAAACGGTATGTCTACTTGATCGCGTATCGTCGCCCCATATTGATCATCCTCGCGTAGTCGCTGCGCCCAGGCGGGCATCATATCGCCCGATACCGTAGCCTCTAAGGGGGCGGTGCCGGCCAGGTTGGTCTCTAAGTCTGCGTCGAACCGTGCAACATCCTCGCTCAACTTTTGAAACCCGGGCGCTTGCACGCTCTCGCGTAGTGGTCCCTTCAACGCTTTCGACGCCACCGCGCCACCCGCCTCGCCTAAGAGGCTGGTGCCGCCTTCGATGGCCGTCTGCCCGAGGTCGTAGTCTCTCTTAGACCCGAACTGCTGGGCCACCTTCTGGCGTATTGCATCGCCGGCCATACCACCCGCTACCGCGCCGGCGCCACCGGATATAGGTCCACCGCCGGCCAATCCACCTAAGATCGACAGGATCGTCGCCGGCGCCTCACCGCCCAAATCTGCTACATCGCCCGGGAAGTCAAACCCCGCGGGATCCACCGGCGTCTGCCCCTGTGGCGTCTGGTAGACCACCTCGTCGCCCTTAATAGATGCCGGCACCCCCTGTTCCTGGTATATCTGCGCTTCGCTTAATGGATCGCTGGCGAAGCCGGCCTGTAGGCGCTGTAGGAACGTAGGCGGCTTGGGACCAGCTTTCCATACCTCTACAACCGCTGGTTTGCCAGCGCCGGCAATAAGCCTATCTAACGCTGATGAATCGCCGAGCTGCTGAAGCTGTGTATACGCCTGGTGTACCTCGTTGTAGGTTGGCCTACCCCCCGAATAGCGTCCCATTACCGGCCCCTCCGGCGATATACGCCTGTCCCTGGCGCCATTCGATTAGGTTCATATCCCTCGAGAAAACTCAGAATTTCTGCATGTGTGCTACCAGAGCCTGTGGGCGATTGCTCAAGCGCTTGGCTATTTTTAAGGATTTCGTCAAAGCGATCTAAGTTCACTGTGTAATCCATAACTATATTTCGTGCGTCGAGATTTTCTCGCCCGGCAATTGCGGTATAGTTATCAGCGATGTTTGCATACGCCGGCAGCCTCGCATCGTATAGGTTCTTGGCTTGAGATAGAAATATTGGTCGATTTACCGTCAGCCGCTGACCATCCCAAAACCGACCAATTATATTTTGCACTTTATCGGGCAATGCCCCCGCTTGTTCAACCTGGGCAAATTCACTCTCGCGCACCGTAGATGTGGGATCGAGCATCTTCATAAATGCGAAGATCAACGATAGATCTGATGCGGCTGTTGGATTTTCCGCACCGGCCATTATCGTGTTGAACGAGTCGCCCACGGCGCGAAAGTTTTTAGTCAATGCGTTAAAGTCTTTAGCTAATGCCCTCTCGGCAGACATCCTATCTTTTTGCGACAATTGGTTCAGGTTCGCTGTTTTGTCTTGGAAGATTTTCATCTTTAAATCCAAGTCAGCCGCTTCCAGAAATTGTTTGTTCAGCGCCTGTTGATTATCCCACGCTTGCTGTTGAGCCGCACTCTGCGCTGCTGCCCTGGCTGCTATCTGTTCGTTTTGTGCCGCGCTGAACGCCGCTTGCCCCACATCGGACAACCCACCTGGCGCTACGCTGCCGCCCATCGTAATGTCTGCCGGGCTCACTCTGAGATCAGATGCGATAGGTGGTGTCTGCTGCGGCATAAATCGGCTGGGATCGGTGCGGCCAGCTCTGCCGCCCGTAGTAACCGGTGCCGACAACTTAGGCGCGATGGTGCTGGTCTGCGGTAGGGTCGAACCCGCACCGAGGGTGGCGCCGCGGGTGATGTCATCGGCTAACTGCCGTGAATCCATCTGCCCTTGGACGTTCAGCTTTTGCAAATCACGCAGCTTCTTGGCATCGTATAAGCCATATGCCTGTGACGCGAGGCCGGCGGCATCGCCAATCCTCGACAGCAGCGTAGTGCCGAACCCGGGGTCGAGCTTGGGCTGCACCATCTCCACGGATGGGTTGCCACCAAACGCTTGCCGTAGGTTGGCTTGTGCCATTATTTTTCGGTTTTCTTCTTCGGCCTTGTTCATAGCATCTTTAGCGTCATTGCGGCCCAATAAGCCGCTGCCGAGCTTGGCTAAAGTAGATGCAATTGATAAAGATAGGCCGGGGTTAGCGGCGATGAATGCGGGTATAACCATTGTTGTTACCTATTACCTTATTGGTCCCTTACGGGGGTTTGCGCTTCCTTTTTGTTCTACTACGATATGTTCTCCTGCTCTACGGTTTACCTCCCCCATCGGGGATTTCGCTTCACGATCAAACTCGCCTGTAGATTCATTAAATGCACTCGAAGGACCGGTTATTATTCGACCATCGGGGTAAGTCACTCGTATCTGACGAGCCCCATTTAGATAAGGGGTGTCATCGAGTACGACAACGCCACCATTTTCCCGTGTTGGGATTTCAACCGGCTCATCTGTAGTTGTTCGCGTTACGTTTCCAAATGCCTCGGTTAACGCGGGATCATCTAACCGTTCCAATAGATATTCAACCAAACCATCAGCGCGGCCTTCAAGGTTTTTGTCGCCCGCCGCCAGTATCTGGTCTATAGAGCGATCCGCCAAGTCGCGTGTTTGAGCAGTCTCAGCCCGCGTGTCGGCGTTACGCGCCAGCGTTGCTTCCAGTGTACTCCGCACCGTAGGATCGGATCCCTCGCCGCCCACCTCGCCAAACAGCGCCGCATCTTGAGCCTGGCCCGCCCGCCTATCAGCAGACCTCGCAAACTGACGGTTTAGGGATGCCGTAGTTAGATCGTCAGCCATCGCTTCACGCTGGCTCTCTGCGGTCAATAGATCACTGGTTAATCCTCGCTCGGCTCGTTCATCCGCCGTACCAGCCAACCTTCGGTTTGTCCGGTCTGTTGCCAATCCCGACTGTGTTGTCATCGCCGCCCGGGTATCCGCTCGACCCGCTAATTTTCTGTTTAAAGCCGCCGTAGTTAGATCGTCGGCCATAGCCCCCCGCTGGCTCTCTGCGGTCAGTAGATCGCTTGTTATTCCCCGCTCGGCTCTATCATCTGCCGCACCAGCCAATGTATCTTCGTCTTTATACAGTCCAGTTAATCCAGCTTCGGTCACTTCTCGATTAAATTTATCCAACTCGCCCTGGCGCGTTGTTCGCACCGTAGGATCGGACCCTACGCCGCTTACTTCACCAAATAGATCGGCCTCTAAGACCTGGCCCGCCCGCCTATCCGCAGACGTAGCAAACTGACGGTTTAGCGCCGCCGTAGTTAGATCATCGAGCATCGCTGCACGTTGGCTCTCTGCGGTCAATAGATCGCTGGCCAATCCGCGCTCACCCAATGTGTCTTCGCCTCGGAACTGTCCCGTCAGGCCGGCCTCGGCCACCTGTCGATTGAACCTGTCCAACTCACCCTGGCGTGTGGGCGCCCTATCGTAGACCCCCGTCACATCGGCTTCTGCTAACTCGCGCTGCAACCGATTCGTCAGCTCACTCTCACGCAACGCCCTCTCGGCCCTATCCTCTGTTGTCTCAAACTGTTGACCCGCCAATGTCTTTCGCATGGTTGGATCAGATCCCGAACCGGCTATTTCACCAAACAGATCCGCTTCCATCACCTGGCCCGCTCGTCTATCCGCAGACCGTGCCAACTCGCGCTCTAAGGTTCCAGATAAGACCGACTCGTCAAGCTGCTGCCGAGCCATTGTATCCTCGCCTTCAAACGTCCCTGTCAATCCCGCCCGAGCCAATGCTTGGTTAAAGGCGTCCATCTCGGCGCCGCGGGTCTGCCGCGCTGGTGCCGAACCTTGGCCGGCTACCTCGCCAAACAACTCCGCTTCTTGTGCCTGGCGTTGTAGTAGGCGATTCTGCTGTGCGCTGAGTAGATCGTCGGTCAGGGCGCGACCCTGTAGGGTGCTAATACCATCATACTGACCCGTCAGTTGTGCCTCGGCCAGCGCATCGGCAAAAGACTGTCGCGTCTGCCGTGCTGGTGCCGAGCCACGCCCGGCGACCTCGCCAAACAGATCGCCCTGCAAGGCTTCCTCGGCGCGTAGGTCGCCGCGTTGTGCGAGGCGCCGCTGTAGCTCTTGGTTGAGTATGTCTTGCTCTGCTGACTGACCGGTAAGGGTCTGCCGCGCCGGCGCCGAGCCGCGCCCGGCGACCTCTCCAAACAACTCGCTCTGTATACCCTCTTCAGCGCGTAGATCGGCCCGGGTGGCCAACCCCTCGCCAAAACGCGACTGCCTAACCCCTTCCTCGAAGCGTTCGCGCTGTGTGGGCTCTGTCTGCGTCAGCAGCCGCGCCAGCGTCCTGTCGGCAACATCTTGCTGTAGGTTGGCTGCATCGAACTGAAGGCCCGCCTGGGCCATCCTCGCCGGCAGCGTAGCCTCGCCGCGGATCGCGCCGGTCAACTGCGACTCAGCAAAATCCCGATTATCTATCATGCCCTGGCGCCCCAGCGCATCACTGATGGCAGCCCGCTGTAGGTCTTGCTCGGCCAGCCCTATCGCATCGCGCCGCTGCTGGAACGGTAGCGTATCGGCTATGGCCTGGCGCCGTAGCCCTTGCTCGGCTATCGCCCTATCGTCCCGCTGACCCGCTAACCCCGCAACATCGCTGATGGCGCCGCGCTGTAGCGCTTGCTCGGCGGCTGTGCGCTGGTCGCGCTGCCCGGCCAAACCCGCCACATCGCCAATAGCGGCCCGCGCCAGCTCTTCGTTAGCCAACCCTAACTGGTCGCGCCTACCCTGGTAGCCCAGCGCATCGGCAATAGCTTGCGACTGTAGGTCGAAGCCCATAGCGTCAACGTCGAGCAGTTGCTGGTCGCGCCCCCGGGTCAGCTCGTTAAATACATCGGCGGTGTCGCCGCCGCGTAATACGCCGAGGCGATTGAGATATTCGCGCCCCTCGTCCATCGAAGTGCCGTAGCGCTCTTCAACGCGGGCGCGTTGTGCGGCCAGCATGGGGTTCTCGCCCCCGAGTAGCCTGTCGCGTATAACGTCTTCGGCGCTCATCGCCAGGTTGCGGCCAATGGTGCCGTCTGCGTTAGTCCGAACACCTTCGATGTCTACGCCCGAGCCCCCTTCTTGCATACGCGCCAACGCTGCCGCCTCTGCTGCGACTAAGCCGGTATTTGCACCCAAGAGGCTGTCGTTAGTCATTCGATCCAATGCCCGGCGCTCGGCAGCGTCGAGACCCGCCGAGCCACCCAGGAAGTTGTCTTGCTGTAGGCGCTCAAGCGCTTGGGCCTCGGCCTCGTTGGTTAGGGCCGACTGTGGATCCAAGAACTGGCCGCCGGTAAGGCGATCTGTCAGGCGGGTGTCTATCGCCTGTTCCATCGTAGACATTTCCCGCGCTGGGATATTCGTCTTAGTCAGGTCAGGCAAGATCAAGTCCGTGACCGCACTCTTACCCGCCGCTTCGGCCTGGTTGGATAACTCGGCCAAAAGCGCTTGCTGGTTACGCCGTAGCTCGTCGTTAGACTGAAGGTCAAGCGCCGCCGTATCGGCCAATTGTTCGTTGATCGCTGTATTTAATCCGGTGTTTTGGTTAGCCGTTAGCCCACCTACGCCGGCCACTACGTTAGCCGCGCCGGTAACCGCTGGCGCCGCTTGTTCTATTGCTGCCGTCGAGTCTTGTATCGTCGGCGCTGCTTGCTGGGCAGCTAACGCCGCCGCAGCGTCTGCCTCGCGCTTGGAGCGGGCTGCGGCCTCGGCTTGTGCTGCTCGTTCCCGCGCCTGTTGCTCTTGTCGCACCCGCTGTAGCTGTGTGTTGGGGTCAGCGTCTTGGGCGGTACCTAAGAGCTGGGCATATTCACCGCCGCCCAGAAAGGTGTTCATCTGATCTTGTGTGCTTTGCGACAACTCGTTGAGCGATAGCCCGCCGCTGGTGCGATAATTCAATAAATTAGCACCCCCATGAAATGCCATTGGATTGCTGCGTATGGCTTCCATGACTTCGCTTAAATTAGCAGCCTCTTGTTGCCTTCGAGCATCCTCCGCTGCCGCCGCCGCCGCCGCCGCAGCTTTTGCCTCTTGCTCCCTTCGAGTAGCCTCCGCTGCCTCTTGTTCCCTTCGAGCAATCGCCGCTGCCCCTTCTTCAGTTGATACACCTTGGGTATAAGGCCCAACAGCCGGTGCCGGTGGGGGCGGTGCGCTTTGGTCAGGTCGTTGGCTTTGGTCAAGATTCATCCGTTCCCCTACCGCATCCGCCGTAGAGGTCAGATAAGACGGCGTAAAACCGCCCATAGTACCAGTTGTCTGGTCTAAAGCACTAAAGACATCGTCCATCGAAGTCTGAGCGCCAGGCGTTGCTTTCTTAAATGCACTAACCGCTCCACTTAACTGGTCTGCTGATTCAAAAAACGCATCAAAAGCCGATTTCTTCTTTTTAGGTGAACCTATAGTTAGTGCCATTTAGAGCTGCCCCGCTTTTTGTTTCCTATGTCGCCCTATCACCGTGTATTGCAGATGGGTGCGACGAACGCGATAGGGTTGGTTGATCGTATTGTTGGTAAAAGTCAAGCTGCTATGGGGGTCGTAGCCCCGTAGATCGGTGTCTTTCGATACCATGCGAACCGTGCCGAGGGCGTCCGTGCCAAGCGTAAAGGTATCGAGGGCGCCGCCGCCGGTGATGGTCTCCAGAGTGCCGCTATGGACGCCCACGCCCTGGCTCTCCTGGTCCACTGTCAGCGTATAGGCGCCCAGCGCATCGAAATACGTTTTGGCGTATAGCCAGCGTAGGTCAACGTCAGATCCGAACGGTGCGATGGCCGAGGTCTCGAAATAGCTGCCGTAGGCCGCGCCGCCATCGTTATAGGTATTACCCGGCGCATGGTCGAAGACAAGACCATCATAGTCGCCGGCATGGGGCTTGTTGTCGATGATCGCCGCGCAGTTGCGCTCGAAGCTGCTGCCGTTCTCATACGGCCCATACCACGCCATACGGGTCTCGCCCGTCGAGGCGTCTTGATACAGATGCTTGGTCGATAGGATCATAACGTGGTTGAACTTGGTCTGCCCGGTGCCATACGCCAGGAAGAACCATACCTCGTCCTCGGTGGCGTAATAGATCGCAAAAGACTCGGCCAGCCTACTTGCCACCAGGCTATCCCAATAGCCCTCGTCCAGCGCGTAGCTCACCTTGTCTATCGTATCGCCACCACCCCACATATAGATGCCGTCTTCGAGCGGGAAGACCTGTATGTTGCCGGGTAGTACTACTACCGCCCTGCCCGAGATCGTGCCGCCTCGCTGCGGGTTGCGCGGGTCCGAGCTGGTGCGTTGCTGCCGCTGGTAGGGTATCGTCGCGTTGCCGGTAGGTATGAGGGTGTATATCGCATCCTCGGTATGGACCGAGAGCGCGTTCTGCATCGGCACAATGGCCGTAATCGGCGCCCCAAAGTTATAGAAGCTCGTACTACCCCAGGTCTCGGGGTCGCCGGCATCGCTATACCAGAGCCTGTCGCTGTTGGCATTGGTGTTGCCCAACCATACCCGGTTGTCCCAATAGCCTACATGGGAAGCGGTGGTGAACCGGCTGTCTACGTCTAACGCCGTCACGTTGCCGGTCCCGGTCCATTTGATAGGCGCGTCTACGCCGTTGGTGAGAATGAGCTTTTGAAAGCCCCGCACCCACTCGAACGTGTTATCGTCGCCGGCGGTGATCGTGACCGAGCCGGTGCGGTCTGTCCAGCCACTGTCATACTCATAGAATACGGCACCGGCCACGGCGAAGACCTTCGCCGCACCCCCGGGTATCTGGAACTCACCCAGCGCGGTGAAGGTAGGGCTGCCGCTGATAGCCGATTGGCTTTTGTAGCTGGCAGTACCCAAGCGCCGCTCTACCGCCGCCGCCGCATTAAGCCGCGTATTAGACATCTTACGCAGCCCGTTAGGCGTAATATCTTCGGGCGGTAGGTCGTAGCGCACCCCCTGCGACCAGGGTCCGTATTTAATAGTCTCGGCTTGTATCGCCATTGTATTAACTCGCTACTACCAGCGTACTATCAACGACGATCTCAAAGGGCTGCCGGCTCGACGGCGGTGCCGCGGGATAGGTCCGGTTGCCTTGCATATGTAGGTTTTGACGCAACGCCAGATCGACTACGCGCCCCAGCTCCGCCGCTTCACGCGCAGCCCCTTGATCGTCTGCTTTTTCCTGTAGGTATAACTTGGTTGCCCCGTAGACTACGGCACTCTCGAGGATCTGCGGCAGACCGAGCGCCAGCAGGGTCGAGGTGTCGTTGCCACTGGGCCACGCCGTCATAGCGATGCGGTAGCGCACCCTTATGGTCTCGTTGGTCGTATCGGGCACCCGCCATAGCTCTACCTCGGGATAGCCGGTGGTCGTATCGACGCCGCCGACCATCACCGCCTCTACTGAACCCGTATCCGAGTAGTCTTCGCTCAACAAATCATACTCGTTAGGGCCGACGATACGCAGCGGGTGTTCGTTGGTCTGATCGTAGAAGCTATACCAGCTTCCTACGCCGCTTGAGATAGGCGTATAGATCCTGGTGCCGGCGGTGGACGCATAGGCTGCCGTAGCGCCGCTGGTGCCGCCTGTGACGGTCTCAGTGGCCGTGAAGTCAGCCGAGGGCGAGTATATGTATATCTCTTTAGGAGAGGCGCTATAGCCGTCTACGGTGGCCGTAGAGCCGCTGGTGCCGCCGGTGATGGTCTCGCCGGCGACAAAGGTTCCCGAGCCGCCCGATACCGTAAAAGTCTCGGTGGTCTTGAACGAGGTCACACGGTCCAACCACCACCAATCGACCAGCGCCGAAATCTCTGCCGCCGTCAGGTTGATGTAGTTACGCGCCTCGTTCTTGAAATCGGCGTTGGTCGTATCCAACCCAACGCGATTCAAAACCATCGTTATCGCTTCGCCAAGTGTCATATCATATCCACCCAACTACTGGCCTCATAAGCCTGTAGCTTGTTTGTGCTCGTATTGTAAATTATCATTCCCGGTAAAGCGGTCAGTGCATTGCGCTCGGTGGTCGTAAGATTGGCCACGCGCAGCGTCGAGCCTATCGCCAGGGTGTCGATGTCCGCCGCCCCTACGAGCGCCGTCTGCCCGAAAAAATTTGCGGCATTCTGCTGCCCCTGCGTAGTCTCGTCGCGCCGCACGATGTTGTCGCGCAAAAACGAATGGCCCAACTCCATCGCTATACCGCCACCCCTACATCGCCGGGCGTAAACTGATCGGCCTCGATGTCAAAGCGGACGTTGCCGCCCAAGCGCTTGCCGTTTGCCTTGGCGTCCAGGTGAGACTTGTATTCTTCGGTTTTAACCGGCTTACCCGCGGCATCCAGCTTGGCCAGCCTGGGATCGTCGGTCTTGCCCGTTTCGGCGTCTTCTGCAACAAACTTGGTCAGATAACCCGGCGGCAGCGGCTCAAATCCTTTAGGATGCTCTACCTCAACGCCACCATAGACGCGCAGCGCCGGCTCGGCATGGTAGTTGCGCTCGTAGTGGCCGCTGGGTGGGACCGAATCTGCCGGCAGATTGAGGATCTTACGTAGGCCGGGATCCTGGCTGGCCGTAGCCACGAACTCTTTGGCCAGCTCGGGGTCTTTCAGCGCTTCGCGGATCTGAGCTTTTATATCGGGTGCCGCGGCCTTGGCTTTGGCCTTGGGCTTGGGCGCCACATCGACCAGTGGCGTGAGCGTAGAGGGCTCGGCGCCCTGGGTCTCGTCCCGAGGCGCACCTACCGGCTGCCCCATCGCATCAAACTCTTCTTTTTTTGCCAAACTATGTATCTCCTGTCGTTTTGCGAGGCTGGAGAGGCGCGATCCGCCAAGAGTCGCGGCCTGTTGTCCATTACGTTACGTGAGCGGTAGCTGAGAGTAGATTGCTCTACCCCCAGCTACCCTCGTTACTTACCGCTACTAATTATCAAGCCCGTCAGATACGGACGGACGATTAAGCTGGAACTCAGCCAAACCGCTTGATGGTGTATCTCTCGCAGATACCGACACGGCGCCCAAAACAAAATCGCCGGCTACATCGGCATCATCGAGACTACCTGCCGTTGAAGTCAAAAACCCAGCGCTTGTCGTAGCGACAAACCCCGTCAGCACTAAACCGGCAGCCTGGCCACCGATCTGGTACCAACCCCATTGGCTGGCTACATTAGCACTCATAGCAACAGCCACCTGGCCAATACCATCGGCAACGGCCAGTGCAGTGGTCTGGTTGTCGGCAATCGTCACCCACGACCCTACCGCAGTTGAGGCAACACCCGCGAGATAGATAAACTCACCCACGCCGTAGCCCGTAGATGCTTGGTCTTCCGCCAGGACAATCATGCCCAGCGGCGCCTTCTGTGTGGTGCTGGTTTCGTCTATCGCCTGGTCAAATGTGACCGGGCCGATAATCTTGAAATCACTCATTTTAAATTACCTTCCTGGCCTATATGCCGGTGATAGCCGTAGCAACGCCAGAGCGCCTACGATTATTTGTGCAGAGCTGCACCCCAGCGACCATGTAACTGAGCTGTGCCAATTGTCCGTTGCTCTGAAGCGATACGAACGGCGTCTTCTTGAAGTTCGCTTGCTTCATCACACGCAGCTTAATTGAATCGGTGTCCACCATGTAGCTGTGGAGCGACGCGCAGTCGTTATCGGCCACTACCTGGGCGCCCATATAACTCGGGAACTCAGGGCCACTAACGCCTTTGATATTTGACAAGGTGGTCTCAGCATATCCCGTAGAGGCGATTGCTGTGCGATATGCCGCGGCAATAGAATAGGTGGTCACGATAGCGTTGTTACGACCACCCTGCTTGCGGCAATCGTCCATGATCGTGTTCCAAGCCAACATACCGTCAAAGACGTTGTTGTTTTGGTCCGTGAACGTCTTGCTGGTGGTATACTTCTGGTTTTGCCAGAAGGTCGAGGTGGAGCTGTTGATGCCCCCGACAGTACCCGTGCCAGCGTCAGCGATGATGTCTTGATAGCCGAGCATCGTCTTGCCGCTCTGAGCGCTGAGAAGATCCTCGTTGATCGCCTTCAAGAGCGAGTTCATCGCGTTGTTACCCAGCGCATCGAGCAAATCAAAAACCTGCTCTTCGCCGCTGTTTTCCCAGTTGGTCGTATCGTCCAATACAATCGGCACCGCGTAATAGCGCCGCTTGTAAAAGGCCGACTCGAATGGGTCCACCGGGCTCTTGCTCAACGGGTCATAGCCGTCGAACGTCTCTGCGGTGCCGGCAGAGCTTTCCAGTATCACCTGGATCTCCTTGCCGCCGCCGTCTACCATCTGCATACCGCGCTTGCGGTGCATCGCCAAGGCTTTATACGCCTCGAACGTGTTGTCGATCACCTGGGGCGCTATGGTTCGACGGGTCGAACTCCAGCGCGAGTCCCAAGTCTCTGAGGTTGATTGTGCCATTATTGCTTTCCTTTAAGCAAAATTCCCATCATCACATCGTTGCCTTGATCTCTGACATCGCTTGCGCTTTAGAGATCACGCCCGCCGTTTCCGTTAGCGGTGGACTGCCGGCTTGCGTAGCCGTAGAGCGCTTGGCGTTGTTACGCGCCTGGCGCTGCTGCGTCACGGCACTCCCTTGATCGGTTAGGCGCCGCCCCGTAGCCAGAGACATAGCCTCGGCTACAGTAAACGCTTCCCCGGTGTCAGGGTTTTCGTGCCGCGTCAGGGCGCCGACAATACCGCGCTGGCTCTCGGTCCATGCGTCGACCTTACCGAAGACCGCTTCCGCGGCCTCGATCTGAGCATTTGCGTTACTGCGGTGGACAGCCGTCTGCTGCTGCTGCAACTGATCCACTACGCCTATCGTAGAGTTCAACCGCTCCAGGTCAGGACGCAGCGGGCCGATTTGCTCTTCTATCAGCTTCGTTGCTATCTCTTGCGCTCTTTCCTGTACCAGTTGATCTACTACGGTCAGCCCCCGAGCCTCTTCCGGTCCCAATTGGGCCGCCAGTTGCTCTAAGGGGTTGGCCTGTGGCGGCTGCGATGCTCTGGCCTGGGCCTCGGCGTAGATACGCCGCTCCTCGGCTATCTGAGCCCGCTCTGCCGCCACCTGACGCTTATCGGCAGCTACTTCTCGCCGCTCGTCGGCTACCGCTTGCGTCTTGCGGGTATAATCCGCTAAACGCAAGCCATCGCCGCTATCGTCATCGGCTTGCTGCTGTGATGGTGATGGGGTGTCGTTGGTTGGTTGAAGTGGTGGTGCTGCTACCTCACCGTCACCCGCTGCCGGTTGCTCTGCGCTTGCATCGCCAGAATCGGGCGCATCCGTTGCCTCGATGAACCCCATACCCATCTCGGATATGGATTCACTCGGCGCCGCGTCACCCGGTTGCTCTGCCGTTGCCGCAGAATCGACTGCGATCTCGGTCATAGTATTTATCTCCTGTCTTTTGCGAGGCTAAAAGAGGCGCGATCCGCCAAGAGTCGCGGTCCTCCGAAATACGTCTAAATGTTCCAAAATCTTGTTCCGCTAAAATCAGCGATTGGAACATTAATCCTTCGGTTCTTTATTTACAGCAAGTTACGTTGTTCGGTTTGTTCCAAAATCTTGTTCCATTAAAATCAGCGATTGGAACATTGCTATTTTTACCTACGCATCCTCTCTAAAGGGAGACCATCCTTCTCCGGTATCCCTGTTCATATCGCCCGTAGCGCCATGATCTATCCTACTCTGGTCTATCTGCCCGACGATCTCATCGACGCTATCGGCCTGTAATACGCCGCCCCTGTCGCCCTCGCGCTCTACCTGGTCGCGCTGGGCGCTCTCAGCATCGGCCATGATATGATCGTGCTTCTGGCTGGCACCGGTCTCTTCCATCCCCATATCCGCCAATACGCGCTGGCGGTGGGCGTAGCTGGTATACTCGACGCCGGTCTGTGGATCGGCATAGCCCTTGTTGTAGCCGCGGGCGCTGCTCGAGAAATTCCACCGCACCATCGAGTTGAACCCCCCGAAATACATCGGCGCCGCCCCCTTGCATTTAGGGCATTCGATCTGGCGCTGTATATCCGCCTTGCGCTCGACCATATGGTCTTGCACCAGGTGGTCGCACTCGCTGTCGCTGCATCGGTAGTCGTGGAAGACCGGCATCTATAATTGTCTTTCGTCGTTATATTTCGTATATTCTATGTGTGGGCGATTTGCTTCCAGCTTGCGGCCCACGTTAAACATTCACCGCTAAAAGGAGAGTAGCTATGTCCCTCGAAAAACCTAAGACGCCGCCTGAGAGGGTGGAGAACTTCGACGCCGTTTACGAGATCATTCCCGACTCGGAAGATTTTCCCGAAACGGAAACGGCTTTTGGTGGCCCGCACTATACGCGCAATGGCCTGGGTCGATGGGCTTCGCCCAACGGGCTCTTTCGATCCTTCACCCCCGCCCTCGGCTACATCACCGAGGAAGAAGCCGAGAGGTGGAACTACCCTTCTACAATTCATTCGACGTTTCGCTCGTAAAGAGTTGCGTTAGTATTAAGCCGGCGCCGGCGGGCAGGGCGATCTTTCCTATGAGGTCGAGAGATTCCCTGCCCCGCCCGTCCCGAATCAGCGTCAGCCAGTTGATCAAGTCATCGCGCTGCGGCGTACCCAACTGCTGGCTAAAAGTCTCGTAGACATCTATAATCCGCCCCGCCTCTTTTTGCACCTGTGGACTGTCGAGGATCTCGATAAGCCTGGGTGCATCAGTTTTAGTCAGTGCGTCCTTGACCGCTTGCACTGAAGTGCCTTGCCCCGCGTATTTTATATCAGACAACCCTGGAGTAAGAGAGCCGTGGGCAAACGCGGGCTCAAATGCACCCATCTTGCCGAAGATTCTTTCCAGGTGGGGTTGCAGCCGGTCCACCATCTTTTTCTGATCACCCGCCTTAACTACCGCCGGCCCAAAGTCATCGCCCAGGTTAATCATCGTAATGCCATCGCCCGTATCGACCAGGATGTCGGCAGCGCTCTGATACGGCAAATCGGCAAATTCATCGCTGGTCAATACCTTGTTTAACTCACCCAACTGATCGGGCGTAGGGCGACTCGGCAACGCGACTCTCAGCGACCCTGTGGCGCCCGCTTTGGCGCCCGAGGACCGTGGGAAAGGCTTATGGTAGCCTATGCCCTCCTGGCCCAGCATAACCGCTCTGAGGGTCTCTACGCCTTCCATAATATCCGCGCTCGGTTGATCCATAGCGCGGCCCGTTGGCGCCGTAGGATCTATACCCACCAGTGGTCGAGCTACTCGCCCTGGGTTAGCCTCGATGCCGCCGGCCTCGTTGCGATAGAATCCCTGCGTTGGCTGCGTTGAGCGCGTCTGTATGCCGAGCGCATCGTAGAAGAGGTCGCGCCCTTGAGGATCTACAGAAGTAAGCGCCTCAGTAAATTCCTCTTTTATATCGTCGCCCGCTTCTAACATCGCCGGCAAATGACCGGTCTTGTCGCCCGGTATCGCTTCGTAATTGGCAAAAGCGGTATGCTTATCGAAGAAGTCAGTATACGTCTTCGCTGCTTCAGCGCGGGCTGCGTCGATGTCGTAGCCTCGCTCGTTGGTTACAATGTCCATCGCCTGTTGCCAGGTGGGAACAGTCACCGAACGATCCTTGGCTTTCGCCTTCTGTGCTGCCTCAATTATGGTGGTGGCTTTTCTGTCTATTAAACCTTTCGCCTTACCCTCGACCCACGGCGCCGCTTGAGCGGTGGCCGCGTTCCAATCGGTTTTGCCGTTTATTTGTCTTACATTAGCTCGATGGACCGCCAGCATCGTTTCACCATCTAAGAAAGCGTGTTGCGCTGGGCTTAGTCCGCTATTCCAAATAGAGCCGTCCACTTCTTTATACCCCCATGCGCGGGCATGCCATATGTCATTGACGCCGGTAGTCGCATAAGGAACATTCGGGTTAATATTCGTACCAAAAACGCCTAATTTTTGCAGATCCTCGGTCTGCCGTACTCCCCCAAGCAGGGTATCTTCTATTTTCTTATTGATTGCCGGCATGGTGCCAGTCAACGATGGCTTACCTACCGCGGCTTGGTTTATCATCTTAGTGGCTACACCTAAATTGACCTCGGGTGTCCGCTGGGCCGAGGTCATGCCCCACGTATCAGCAACCACATCGCCTTTGGTCATCTTTGGCTGTAGGTTCGAGGGCGCCATTGGGTCGCCTGTCACCTCGATGTTGCCCTGCCTTGAACGGTTATACCAATCGGCGCCCAGGGCGGCGTCCTCCAGTTGCCTGTCATAGCTTTCGCGCAATGCGTTTAACTTCGCCGGCGTATTGACGCCTCTCGGAGCCCCTACATACTGACCTGTCTTGTCTCGCTTGAGATGAACGCCTTTTATCGAGGCCGCTATAGCATCGTCTTGTGATAATTCTCTAAGGTTCGTTTCCGTTATTGATCGCTGCGTTGGGCCTTTTGTTGGATGCTTGAATACTTTCAAGTCCATCCGACCAGGAGTTGCCGCAGCCGCAGCCACTTTCCCCACCTTGCCCATCGCCGGCGCCGCCATACCGAGCGCCGCCAGAAACTTACCCCCGGGAATAAGGTTCTCCGGTCCCAAAAAAGCCGCAAAGCCCCGCTCGTCTATTTGCTGGCCAATACCTTCGCCAGCAGCCCGCAGCCCCCGGGTGGCAACCTCCATCGGTCCTTCTTGCCCTATAAGATCCGCCAACCCACTGATACCCTCGCGCACCGCGGCACCCGCTTGCCGGCCAGCTCCCTGGCGTTGCGTAGACGATAACGCCAATGGATCCGCCATATCCACCGCCGCCGGCACATCCTCACTCACTATGGCGCCGAGGCCCGCCGGCGTTGCCGTTGCCATCTCGCCTATCTTGGGCGCCATCTTGTCTATGGCAAAATCCATCGTAGGCTTTACTACATCTTGGCCGTAGCTGCTTTGAGGGCGATAGGCTTGCCGCGCCGCATCTACCAACCCCGATAACGATACCTGGCGGTTTTCATCCTCAGTAGTCAGGTAGTCTGCCAACGTCGATAGCGATACCTTGCTATCCCCCTTGAGGTAGTCCACCAGGGGCGCTAATGAGTCAAAAACGGCACTACGGGCCATCCGCCTATACCTCTCCCGCTAACTGCTTGAGTATCTCAAAATCGGGCGCCGTCACGATATAGACTGCTACATCGCCCGCATTCGCCGGCCTTGCCCGAGATACGATGTCGCCCAAAATGGCGCTATCGGTCTTGGCCGCCGGCGTCTTACCCTTGGCTTTAGCCTTGAGCTTCGCCGCTACCTTCTCTTTTGCCATCTCAACTCCCCCTTACCAATTTTTCTATCATCTCAACTCCCCCTTACCATCTCGTTCGCCTCGACCTGGGTGGCCTGGGCTGTCTTCTGCGCGTTCGATTGCACCTGTCCTAATAGATCCTCGGCACCTACCGACCCGCCGCCGCCACCGGACGGCCTACCCGCGGCGCCCTGCTCCTCTGCCGCCAACATCTCTTGATGCGACTGTACATGAGCCATTACCATTTGGTCGATCATCTGCATCTGCTGCGCCGCTTGCATATTGAGCGGCTGCCCGGTAGGACCAACCATCTGAGCCCCCTGCATAAGCTGCTGGTAGATCGGATTCTCCCGGTAGGTCGCGTGTATCTCGGCGTGGGTGTTGTGATCCTGGCCTTCTAAGACCTCGGTATCGACGCCCTGCACAAATCGGTCATTCTCGAGCTGTGCCGCCCGCTGCGCCTCGACGTTGTTGTCTGTGACCATCAGCTTCTCGATGTCGACAATGTCGAACGCCGCCGCCATAGCCTTGTCGAGTTCCATCTGGTCGAAATTGGGCCGGTTAGCGGCTCTGTCGTAAAACGCCAGGAAGCGGTCTTGCTCGAGCTGCTCGAAGAGCGGCTGCGTCGAGCCCACCCGGGTGTGGATGCGGTAATTCCACAAGAAATCGCTGTTGCGTAGCGCCCGCACCATCATGCTCTGACCGTCCGGTGCTATGTTGATGGCGAAGTTCTCCGGTGTATACCTCGGGTCGCCCATGACCTGGAATGCGTTACGCACTACCAGCTCGTAGGCGCCGGCTACCTTGCTCTCCATCCAGTTGCCATTGAGCTGCGCTGCTGCCGCCACCACTGCCGCCTCGGTGGCGCTATCGGCCTCGCCGGCGGTAGGCGGCTGCACCGCCGCGATCTGGTCCTCATACGCCAACAGGCTCTGCTCATGGCGGTATAGGTCCGCCGGCACACTGGCGAAGTCGAGCTGCTTGATGCCGTTGATGTCTTGCATCGTCTGAAACTCGCCGTCCCTCCCCTTGCGTAGTCGCTCGAGTAGATCGGGGTTGGCCAGCGCTTCAGACTCGTTGACTACACCCTGGCGGGCGGTGCGCTTGAGTATGTCGGCCCGCCGGCTAACCTGTTCGATAATGCCGTTTTGGATGTCTTCGAGATACGCCATCTGCGGCTGCGGGTAGTAGCTACTCGCATTCATATCGAACTTGATCGGCACAAAAGGGAAGCCGCTCTCAACCAAGAATCCCGCTGCCGGCTCTCCCGCCTCGAGGTCCAGCACCGGCTCGGTGAGCTGGCCGGTCTCGTCTTCCTCGAAGATCAACTGGCCTATGCTATTAACCATCTGCGGGAAACTCATCTTGACGAACGGATGCTCCTTCTCGAGGATCGGCTCGTCTACGTTATCCGCGAACATGATCAGCTTGCGGTTGATCCTATCGTGGATGCGATCCACCAGGACGAAGTCGCCGTTGTCTACGCTTTCTTTGAGCGCTTGCATCTCTTCGGTGTCGGTCTGCACCCCCATGACCTCGCCAAACGCCAGCTCATCGTCCGAGCCTACCGAGGTCGCCTTGAGCTGCTTCTTCTGCTGTATCTCGGGATCGTCCTTCAAAAACTTCAGCGGCACCCACATACGCTCTCGTATATACCGCGCCGTGCCGAGGCGATGCGGCGCCGCGGTGGGATCCACATGGACAAACCCGGGCGCTACCCTACTAACGCTAACCATGTCCTCGGCCATATCGTCGTTGGTCACATACGGCGCCACCATACTGTCGCCGGGTGGGTTGAAGTCGAGCCGCAGCCAGCCTACACCCGTAAAGAGCGCGTCAAATATTGCCTGGTGGACATGGTCCTTGACGTTAGCAAGCTGCATGAACGCCGCAGACGCCCGCTCGAGCAGCTCGGCCACATCGTCGCCCTCTTCATCTTCGATGATGAAGAACTGCTTGGGATACCTAAAGGCGATGGTGCTGACGATCTGCCTGACAATCGGATAGAAGCGGCTCACCCGCACCAAATCTTGCGGGTCGAGGTCGCGTATCCGCTGGTCGAACTTGAGGTCGTAGAGGTCCGTCAGGCGCTGCCAATCGCGCATCCGATCTCGGTATAGGCGATCCAACATCTCACGCTCTGACTTCCAGAATACCAACTGCTGCTTATTCATCCCGCATACCTATATTTGGGTTCATCGTCATTGCCTAACAGGTCCAGAAGTCGCTGCCCATCGCCGTCTGGCTTGGTGGGCGCCTTACGCGCCTTATACGTGTGATTAATGCCATAACGCAGCCCGTCAGCAGGGTGATCGTTACCACCCTTGAGAACGTCTTCGGGATCCTTCGGGTCGCGCTGGACCGTCGAAAGACTCTGCACCACTTGGTCCGTCCGCCCCTTAAAAAACTTGAGCCGCCCCGCATACATTAGATCCTTTATATTGCGCCATCCGTTCACCCGGGCGCTGTTGGCCCGCGTCAGGTGGAGACCGATAGCCTCGAAGCTGTCCTTGGGCGCCAGCGCCTGACTCGCCTCGCCCGGCGCCCGCTTAGTCCACATATCCGCCGGCGCCAGGTTGAGCCGCGGCCTCTCGGTCACATAGGGGCAGTTGTCTATCATCGCCTTGATGCCTCGCGCATGATCGGCGCCGCCGGCACCCTCCCGGTAATACTCATCTACCACCCATATATCGTCATCGTAATCGACGGCTATGATGCCCGCCCAGGTCGCGTTGTGTTCGCCGTAGTCCATGCAAATAAACGTGGGCCAGGTGGGTGGTATCTTATAGGGCTCTACCTCGCATTCGCGCCGGCTGAACATCGAGAAGTAGCTGCCTATGATCGCATCCCAATCGCCCTCTTTCCATGCCTTGACCAGCTCGGGGTCGCCCAGGCCGTCGAGGCGCTGCTCGTAGCCCGGGTCCGCCGCCAGCCCGATCTTGTTATCGTGGATGCGCGAAGGCACGAACATCCTGACCATGCCGCTGGCGCTATCCTCGAGCGGCACCATGCCGTCAGGGTAGCCGCTGATGCCGAAATGCTCGGCCACCTCCTGGTGGCAACGCCCGCCCGGGTTGCCGGTAGCTCTGACCCTCTTATGCTGGGCCGGCCCGCGTAGTCTCGACAACATCATCTTATAAGGTCTCATGCTCTCCCACATCGGCAGCTCGTCCCACCCGATCCAGCTCAACGACCAGCCCATATACTTGGAGAAGTCGGTCTCTTTCTCGAGGTGTCGCAGCCGAAGGATCGAGCCCCCGGGGAACTTCCAAGTATATTTGCCAACCAGGTACTCCCCGCCTACATATGGGTATATCTCATGCGATTGATCTATGATCTCTTCCAGATCGGGGTAGCTTTGTCGAAACAGCACCCCACGCCAGTTCTCTCCTTGCGCTAAGTCTTGCGCGAAATCACCGAGCAAATAGCTCGTCTTACCGCCAAAGACGGCGCCACCATAAAACAGCTCTTGCACCGCCTCGCCCATCCAGATCGCCGTGCGCTGCGGTCCCTCCTGGGCAGCCCAGGCATAGCTCTCAGGCGCTACTACGGCGCTACTCACCCTCTACTACCTTTGCCACCGTGCTACTCATCCTCTACCAGTTCCGCTACCCTGTTGCCACTGAGCGCTGCCTTGAGATCCGACAGTGCGGGCCGGCCTTCGGTCTTGATCTGCCGCACTTCGATAGCATCGCCATCCTTGCCGGTGGTCTCGATGCGCTCGGTGAACCCGCGGCTCTTGGCTTGTGTCTTTAGATAGAATATGACGGCGCCCAGGTTGCCATCCCTGACCAGCCGGTGAAGCTGGCCCACCGCCTCGTCGGCCATCTTCTCCCGGCTCTGGTCGAGTACCTCTTGCAGCTTGTAGCGCTCGATATAGTCGTATACCACCGCCCGAACGACCCCGAGCTTGTCGGCGGCAGCGGTCAAGTTGCCATCGCAAGCAATCAGCGCCGCGGTCACCTGTTCCGCGGTGCATTTGACCGGGCGCCCCTTGGGGTTGCGGTTGTAGTTTATTTTCTTTGTGGTCATTTGTAGTTGTTTATAAGTCTGTTAATGCGCTAACTTCCACACTTTGATCGGTGCCGCATGGTTGCGGCGGATCTTACTATTTACGTAATCGCCGGTCCACGTAAACCGCGAGTCTCTAAATATCGAGCCCATCCAATTTTGACTATCTCTCTTATTGCTCGGCGCCAGGTTGAGGCGATACCTTACATCATCCGAGGTTACAACTCCATTGAATCGGGCAATTTCCTCGGCCACATCTCTCGATAGCTCTAACATCTCTTGCTTGTTAGTCGCTGCCCGAGCCATCCCTTCTTCTCGTAGCTCTACGCCGCCGTCGAGGTCCAGCTCTAACTGACTCATGTCGGCCATCAGTAGCTCCAGATCGTCGGCCTGGGCGCCGTATGCTCTCCCGGCTTGAGATCGTCCAGGTGCAAGAACCGGTGTTCGCCCTTCTGCTTTACGCCGATCCCGGTGAACCCTACCACCAGCGCCTCGGTCAGTATCTCGAACGCATCAACGCCGGCGCAAGCAATGTCAGCAGCTCTCCCCATTGCGTGGGTGCCTGGTGCTGCCTTGGCGGCCTCGATGCTATGGCGCGGGCTGCGGTAGCCACTGGTGATCGTCAACGGTAGTCCGTAATGATCCCGCAGTAGTTGCAGCCGGTCCATCGTCGCCTTGTCCATCGCGCACTCGCCGGTCTCCTGACAGGCCATCTCGGCGAAGGCGAAGTTAGGCCAGCGGTCTGTTGGCCAGGTGTCGGCGGTATAGCTCACCTTATTTCCGCTT
>Ga0208299_1001074_pt1 | contig 21593 bp, 14 predicted proteins | sample 15_taG_FD_184089 | JGI IMG/M metagenome (GOLD analysis project Ga0208299, IMG submission 184089) | Marine viral communities from the Subarctic Pacific Ocean - 15_ETSP_OMZ_AT15312 metaG (SPAdes) (version 2) | ecosystem: Environmental > Aquatic > Marine > Oceanic | place: Pacific Ocean | collected...
ACTACGTTAGAAGCTCATGATATATGTAATCAAATAGCAGAGATAGTAGTAGTAGGTGGAGTTAGACGTAGTTCACAAATATCTTTGAGTGATGTAGATGATAAGGATATGCGTCACGCAAAAGAATGGCCCTTCCCTATTAAAAGAGCTATGGCAAATAACAGTGCTATATTTAGAGAAAAGCCTACAGCAGCTCAATTTCTTAAAGAATGGGCAGCACTAGCTCTATCAGGCACAGGGGAAAGGGGCATTTTTAATCTTGATTCAGCACAGAAGAAAGCTCCATCTCGCAGATATGCTCCATTAATCCAAGGCACTAACCCTTGTGGCGAAATAATGCTTAGGGATATGGAGTTCTGCAACTTAAGTGAAGTGGTTGTTAGAGCTGAGGATGATTTAGACACCCTTTTAGATAAGGTTGAGACTGCTACATGGCTCGGTGTTATACAGAGCACATTCACATACTTCCCATATCTCAGAGAATCATGGAAAAAGAACTGTGACGTAGAAAGGCTTCTAGGCGTTAGTTTGACGGGTCAGATGGATAACCCCTCGGTATTGACATCGGAGGCCTTAACGGCGCTTAAAAGCCGTGTTTTACGCATTTCTCGCAAGGCTGCTAAAGTATTAGGGATAAATGTCCCTGTAGCAACCACTTGTGTCAAACCTTCAGGTACAGTTTCACAACTTGTAGATTCTGCATCTGGTGTACATCCAAGATATTCTGAGTATTACATACGTAGATATAGGATATCCTCTAGAGACCCTCTCTTTAAAATGATGAAGGATAATGGTATAAAGGCTAACCCAGAGGTAGGGCAAAGTAAGAAGGATGCTACTACATGGGTGTTAGAATTCCCAGTGAAATCACCTGAGGGTTGTTTAACTCGAAAGGATGTAACTGCGTTGGACCAATTAAAACATTATAAAAACTTACAACACAACTGGTGTGAACATAACGCTAGTATGACTGTGTATGTTAGAGAAGATGAATGGTTTGAGGTTGGTAACTGGGTCTATCAGAACTGGGATATTATTAATGGAGTATCTTTCCTACCTTATGATGGTGGAAAATATGAACTGGCACCTTATGAGGAAATTGACCACAGAACCTACGAAAGGCTTATAAAGAAGCTACCCCGAATAGACTATAAGCAATTGTCGCAGTATGAGATGGAAGATAATACTCAAGGAAAAGCTGAGTATGCTTGTGTCGGTGACAAATGTGAAATTTAAATATGACTTATGCAACAGATATAACAGGATATGGGCGAAAGATGGGCCGTGACGCAGGATTAAATTCGGAAGGCCGTATGGAAGGAGTACATTATCTTGGACCAGTATCAGATGGATTATCAGGATGGATGCCTAGTGGTAGTATCTCCGCTCGAACTATGAATCCAGCTAACGGTGAATCTCAAGGTGGAACTCAAAACAGAGGAAACTATTGGGGAGTTAATCGTATTAATAATGTATCTGGTTCAGGAAGCCCACAAATCTGGGATGAAGATTATCCAAGAACTTGATATTTTTAAAAGAAGAAAATAATTAATAGTATTACTAATACAACCCATATAAAATCAGGGTCACCACGTGTACTATCTTTAAACATCAATTATCCCTACTACTTATATACTCAGATAGTGTTGGTGGTCTCCTATTAATCTCTAGATTAACTGAATAGGAACTAGGGGAAAAAGATATACCCTTACCCATTATTCTATAATTACCACTAAACTGAGGGTCATCAGTTTCTATTCTTACTATTTCATTTTCACAAAGGTAAGCTCCATCAAAACTTTCTATTACATATTCATATTGAGTGTGTAAATTAGCCTGAAATAACCTAGCAGCAAAATCTTTACATTGAGCATAAGATGTTAATTTATCATTAGATACTTCTAAATAGTTTCTATCATAAGCCTCTAAAGCAGTATCGTGTGTGAAAGTGGCAGAAACGCTATTACCATTAACTGTTATAACAGTAGGTAGTTTTTTATTTATAACACTCAACTCTTCTATATTATTATATTCATCAAACACATGTTTAACATTAGTATCTTCTAGTCTACTTTCTAACTCTATAACAAGTTGAGAATATTCTCCATCATCTACTATTTTAATAATGTTAGGTCTTGGTAGACTTTGGTCTGTTTTATCTATAGCTTTTGATATCAGTTCTTCTATTATAGCTTTGAGAGATAGTGTACCTCTTAGAGGTTCTCTCACAGAGGATATCAAAGGACTTGTATTACCTATCAAATCTGTTTTTAGTTTACCATCTAATTTAGCTAAAGTGATTGCCTTTTGTATAGCAGCACCCACAGTTAATCCATCTAAATTTTGTCTATCATCTAATATAATCTTAGCTAAACCTTGTTCTCCACCTCTAAGCATATAACCAAAAGCATCCATAGCCATAATTTCTATATCATTAAATGTCTCTTTTGTACGTTTTATCCATCCCCTAAACATTGGAGCGCTATCAAAATCATTGAGATAGAAAGTTACTTCTTTGTTCCATAATTTTTTCATACCACCATATGTTAAAGGTAGTTTGAATGTCATTTCTGCTGAAGTAATCCCACCATCACTCTTGTACGAACCGTCAAGATAATCTACTTCCCTACCTTCTATACAAATCTTAGGAGTAATCTCTTGCATATTCTACGCTCCCTAGAGGGAATATATCTGTCATTAGAGTATGGTTATTATCTAATAATGCTATCTCCTCTACAATCATGTTAAAATTATAAGATTGTATTGCTCGTGGTCCACCGGTTGCTAAAGACTCTGAGACGCTTGTAACCATACCCCAGAACCTCACATATGTACCATCCTTTTGTATCTCATCCCAGTAAACCCTAACGTTATCTGCTTGTAATTTTCTTACCATATGTAAGTGACCATATAATGTAGATGGGTCACCATAATCTTCAAAAGCAGTAGAACTTGAACTATCTCCTAAAGCGACACTATCAAAAGATATAGTCTGTATAGGAGTTCCTACTCTAGCAATAAATACTTTACCCTTCCTAGTTATAGCTTGGAAATAGTTTCCTGCCCTAGTTACTGATACATCACTAGTAATAGATAATGAATTAAGACTATAAGAGGAATCGTCTACTGATTTAATTACAGAAGTATAACCTCTTGTAGCATCAAAGACATTCCATATCTCAGGATATAAATTATTGGTTGCAGTTGTAGCTCCTGAGAGTACTATCTTTAATAAATATTTTTCACTACTCCATGCACTAGCTATTTGTGGTCCTATAGTATTACCAGTATTAATTGAATATGTATTATTCCATGCAGTTGACCAATTACCAGCATCACCCACTCCAAATAGTTGGGTAGCCGAACCACCAACAGGCATATAAACCTTACTAAATCCATCTATTATATCATATACATTAACTCTCTTAATATATCCCTTTGTTATACCAGCTCCTGTTGTAGAACTTTTATCTCCTAGATGTAAATAAATTTTATCATTAGCTGAATCATAACCACTATCTCCATCTTTACTAATCCAATATGCGCCAGACACTGTAGGAGTACCATCGTCTACTCTAATAAACATATACTTAAAAGAACCTATATCACTATCAGAGGCTAAAGCAGAGATAGGATTAGCAGTCATTGTATAAGGAATGTAATCCCCTATCACAGTACCATCAGCAGCAGTACCTACTGTACCAGTTGCTAAACCTGCCGGTGAACCTGCACCTGCATAATCCATTGAGGTAGCAGCTGAAGGGATAGTAGTAGAGTTATATGCTCCACCCATGGCACCTGTTATACTTAAGTTACTCCAATCTAATGGCATATCAAAAGATAAGTAGCCCGATTTAGATAAAGAATATTTAACAGTATCATAAGTATCATTAGTTTCATCTCTGAACTCTCTTGTTATAGCAGTACCATCATCAAATTCTACTGGTTGCCAGTAAGCATTTTGTGTTGGAGTATCTTTATCTGTGACTGCTAAATAATATATACCTGCTATACCATAAGCAGGAGACACATTAGGGTCTGATATTAAATTATCTGCGTGATTACTTAAATCTAAGAATATCTTATTTGTTTTTTTATCAAACATGCAGAGTAAATATTCTCCAGCATTAGCCCTTTCTGTGTTTGTGACATCATAGAAAGTCATATCATTGACTCCTGCTAGACTTACTAAACCACTACTTCCACTTGTATTATTAAAAGATTCAGTAGTATATTGTTTAGATTTAGAAGCATTAGTTCCACTGTCTATTACTTTAGTAGGATATAATTTAGCGTTAGCTGCGGATGCAGCTGTACTACCATCACTTGTTACAGCCCATGATATAGCGGGTGTTATTCTAAATACTTCTGGTTTGTTATCAGTTATAGTACTTACATTAGCTGCACTTGATGCAGGTTCTACAGACATACGTGTTAAATGATACTGAGGTACGAATCTACCATAATCATCTAAAAGTAGTTGGTCTTCAAGATATGAATCTGCATTATTTGTATTCCATGGTAAACTAGTTGTAAAGAGTGTTTTACCAGCAGCACCAGTCAAACCATCTGGTCTAACCATGTATGTATAAGCAGTATCTTTGGTATCACCAGTTTGCTTTGTTGCATCTGAAAAGGTAGTGGTTGAACCAGTACCCCATGAATAGGCTGATTGAAACCAACCCTTACCTAAATCATATCTATAACTAGATATGGCTACATTAGAAGCAGCAGCCCTACTCTGTGAAAAATCTAGAGATACATTACGTAAAACATCCACTGATTTTTTAATAGGTTCTCCAGCTGTTACATAAGACACAGGCACATACTTGCCTAAATTATTAGAGTATGCTAATAAAAATATTTTAAGTCTATTATAAACTTCATTCTTGTTGTAGGCTGTAGTATCACTACCTGCATATTTAGGGTTTTTAAATTTAACTTCTAATACTTGAGATACTTGCGCTCCTGATTCAAGAGCACTTAGATTATGAGCACCACTTGCTAATATATTTCTTAATCCTGTTACACTACCAGTCAAGTTTGTTCCACTTAACACCACAGGTAAAGTCTTAATTATTCTTTCCCCTCCAGTATCAGTTTGAACAGTTGCACCATCACCATCTCTTATTCCATAATTCAATATACATTTTACATCTACATTAATAGAACCAGTAGTAGAAGAACCAGTCTCACAAAAATATTTTAATTCGTTTTGAGTTAAACTCGGTGCCACTGCAATAAATAAATCTTTAGGTCCTTCTGCATCGAAAATACTATTATCTACACCAGACTTCACAGTTCTATTTTCCATTTTAATAATACCTGTGGCTGCGGTGTCATCTATAACAGTGTTCTGCATTGTAGTAGACTGTGCAAAAGGAGATATGTCTGAGTTACTTGCCGCACTACTATAATACTTTGAAAAGAAACCTCTAGAGTTTACAGTTTGAACTACAGGCTTAAAAGTCCCCGTAGCAGTATAAGTATGAGCAATATTTAAAGTACCAGTAGGTTCAGACAATTGTACCCATTGGTAATTAGATTCTGTTTTTTTATTTGAAGTGCCATCATCCCAATCTATATATACAGCACGTATGTCATCATCTGTAAATTGAAGATTACCAGTTACTTCTGTAAAAACTATACCAGCGCCAGTTGTAGCACCAGAACCATCCCACCTGAAGTAACTCATAAAGTGGTCACCTTCCATGAAACTTGATTACTAGAGGCTACTTGTTTTCTATTTAATCCTCTTATATTGTGGTAATCCATTAAGAACAGTCTAGCATGTTGCGTGACATATCTCTGCTCTGTAGACGCGGATGTTACAACTTCTGTTAACTCACTTGGGTTGTATAAATACTCACTATCACTTTCGATGATAGGAATAGCTTTATTATATATAACTATTTCTTCAACAGAACCTCCATATGTTCCCGTTGTGCCAGTACCCCCAATCACAAAATCATCACCACCAGAATTACATGGGTCTGGAGACAATATATAATCTTCTAGTGCCCCATTAATATATAATTTAAAATCAGGCCCTATTTTGCTCCCACTTTTGTATGTCACTATTACGCTGAGAGGTGTCTCTCCATCGCAAGCAATTAAACTTGTGCTTGTTGCCGATGCTCCGCTTGTATAAGCTATGACATTACCATTATGGAGCTTAATACCAAATCCATTAGTTGCAGTATCTGCTCCTCCTTCAGATATTAACCAAACATGAGTTCCCTTATCATCAGAGCTTGGTATAAAATGAGCACATAAAGTGTACTCTGTTAAATCTTCCATCTGTGATGCAGCCGATATTGTACCTGTAGAACTACTAGCAGTATAAGCTGTATAACCAGACAGACCATCTATCTTAGTTCTTACTGAAGTTCCTACTGTTAAAGCTGTACCACTATCTGGGTATTGCCTTGGTGTAACGGACATATCATATTCGTTAAGTGCGGGTGCACTTCCTATAGTAGACGATGAAACATTTAGAGGTGCCCAGAAGAAAGCATTAGCATATTTATCTGGTATATTTTTATTATCAACCATCAACATCCTATACCACACATCATCACCACTCTCACTCCAGTCAAATTTAATATTATTAACGTTTTCCTTTGTTAATTCATAAAGATTTACATCGGACTGTAAAGCATCAAATGCAGGAGAGACAGAAAATTTACTTATTTGAGGTAGTTCGTCATGGAATTGCCATACCATAGCAGGTAAGAAAGCTTCATCTAATGCTGCTGAATTCTCATCACCCACTAAGCTAACAGTTTTTGCCGCTACTTGATTAGATAAACCTAATACTAGATTTATATCTTCATCGGGGGCTACACCAGCTGAGTCTACCAACCCTTTTAATTCTATATCGTTATAAGTGTTTAGAACTACAGCAGCTTTACCAAGCTGACCACCCTCATTTTCATCATCATCATAAGTACCAAAACCAAAATCTTTATCTACCACTAATGAAGTAGATTCAGCACCTGCTTCTAAAATCCAAGGTTTAGTTATAAGACCTCTTACTCCAGCCTGTGAAGCAGTATCGTCATAACTATAAGTACTTTCATTATAAGTACTACCTACTGCATCAGCAAAAACATCCGGGCCAGACCCAGTAAAACGTTCATTGATTTGCATAATACTTTCATAATTACGTGGATAATTTAAGACTGCGGTTGTTTCTTGTTCAGGAAAGAAAGTAGAAGTACTATAATCACCATTATTTGTGTCTACGAAACTCAGATTAACCCAATATTTATATGGAGATATCCATAACTCAGATAATTCCCAAGAAGATAAATTAGTCATCGGAGTATCAAAATATATAACTCCTTCTGTTCCTTGAGCATTACTTTTATTCATAGCTAGCTTACATATTTTTAAAATGGTATTAGAACCACCAGAATCATCATCTACAGTACCTGCATATATATTGTTAGCGCCACTGACATTAATCCCTGCTCCTGCCCTATATATAATATATTCACAGTCTTCTTCGTCAGGTAATAATATACCGGGATTATCTACTATAATAGCGTTATTATCTAATTCAGCTTCATCATCAGCCATATTAAGTCCGGGCATTCCGGGCACAGCTAATATCTTAGCAGAGGCCCATATATTTTCTCTCTTTGCCCATAAACTTGCAGCGAAATCTCCAACCGAACCGTCATCAGTCTTCCAACTCGTACTACCAGCACCAGTTTGAGTTGCGCTACCAGTACTCATATCTATAGCCATAGTGGTAAATCCTTTTTGTGTAAAGCCGTCAGTAGAACCGAAAGCCTCTCCCTTATCTGCATACCCTACATAGAAAGTATGTCCACTATATAATCTTTTAGATTGACTAGGTAAGCGATATTCTGCGGCCGTTGGTGCAGATGCCACATCCCCTAAAGCACCAGAAGAAATAGTCATCCAAGCTCTACCACATCTCAAATCATCACCCCACCATGCGTCACTAGTACCAGATTCCCCATGGAAATATTTTCCTCCAGAATATAAAGTACTTCCTGAAGCTCCGTTATACCACATACTTGCACCTTGCCAACATGATTGATGTATGGAAGGGGTTGTTGAAGCATTAGAAGTATACTGATATGCACCAGCATCTCCCATTATCCACTGACCGTTTGCAGCAGTCGTGTCTGGTATAGGAGGAACTCTAGCAACTCCATTAGAACCCCATTGAGTACCCCAACACTGATGTCCCATCTTATCCCATCCACCAATACCAGTACCATATGTATTAATATGATTATGAGTACTTATTGCGCCAGTGTTAGCGACAGTAACCCATGCTGCGGTTGGTGTCATTCGTGTTAAATTATCGAAACTTGCAGTTGAAAAGTTATTCCATAATTGATAAGCATACCCTGTATAACCAGCAGTACCACCACCAGCTGGTACACCACCACCGAAATTTTCATATCTCCCAACAGTTCCAGCTCCTAAATAATTAGTCATTTGGTCAAATCCGTTAAATCCTATAGCTATACCATGTCCAGTACGTCTAGAATATAAATTACCATCTCTATTTAAATCTCTTAACATGTTAGCGTTTACTGGAGTGGCATCGCTACCACTATATCTAGTCATTAAAGGTGACTTAATTGTAGGGTTTTTGAAATTTATAAACTGTTGTACCTTTCCAGCCGTAGCTGAATGGTTTGTTATTATATTATTAAAATATTTAAATTCAATATCGTCGAAATATACAAGAGTTTCTGGTGCTGTAGAGCCACTTTCATATAAAAGGCTGTCAGCACCTCTAACATCGCCATATACTCCATTACCTATAGTTCCAGATACACCTTGGAACTCATAATCAGGACTAGAACTAGTACCATTATAAGAAGTCCATCTAAATCCATTAACCCATATAGTCATATTGGATGGCCACGGAGAGTGTTTCCACGGACATGCTACACCATTATACCAAGTACTTAGAGCTATTCTGTCGTCTAAAGGTGGCCCATCTTGGAACGTCTGAGCACCATCCAAAGCAGTTTTTACAGTTGGTGTAAATGTTACTCCAGTATTGTTACCATTATCACGGACCATAAATGGCATAACTACGAATGGTTTATTTTCATCTAAACTTCCAGATAATTGGTCGGAGCCTGCATTACTTCCACTAATACAACCATCAAAGAAAGCCATAGCAGGAGTTCCATAGGAAATATATCTTCCATATTGTTCGTCACCCCCAGCGCTACCAAAAGCACTAGCAGGGTCGTGTAATGCGTTGTATTCAAACGGGGAAGCATTTTTACTGTATGTTTTCTTACCCCAAGCTTGATTAGTATCAAACGCCATCTTCATAGTAATCCAACCGTCTTCAGGTAATTCTACCCAATGAGGTTCTGTAGAAGTATCAGGTTCTGTAAGAATTCTTGGGTCATGCACCATAGTTAGACCCTTACCATTATCAAAAGATGCCATACCACCTGACGCATATAGACCATTGGCAGATGTAGTAGGACTTTGCCACTTAGTTACAGGTAATGCGTAAGCATATATATTACCTATGTTAGCTTCATTCTTATCTAACGTAAGACTTGAACCACTTAATTTTGCTTCGGCGTTACCAAACATTCTTTGGAATACCATACCTCCCAATTGTACGTCATTTCTACCTTCTACGTAAAAACGATTCATACCATAATGTAAGAAATCATCTAAAGTATTAAATCCTTCAGCCCTATAACTAGACCACGTAACTACAACACTACGCCAGAAAGTTCTAAGACTACCTCTAGATTCTTCCCACATATTATCACTACCAGCTACAGTTTGGGCAGTTATAGACATACTATCTATTGAAGGATTGGTTGACGTATAAGAGCCATCGCCTTGACCTACGGTTCTATAATAAACAGTTCCATTTCCTCCCCACCTAGTTGCATTAATAGCTGGAGAAGGTAACATCTTTGCGATGTTCATTGTAAAATTAATTTCAGGAATAGACATTCTTTTATCAGCTATATGAGCACCAAAAGCTATTTCAGTATTCTCTGCTACTGACGTACCACTCATACTACCACTAAGTACAGAAGCACCACTAAAAGGAGCATAACCAAATCCTCCAGTATCCAGAGGTACTGGTTTAGGTATGTTCCACATTCCTAGTTTTATAACTTGAGGATTATATGACTTATCTCCAAGACTTGTTTGCATATTATGCATAAATTTTTGATTTGATGTGTACGTAGATATGTGGTGTGCTTTTAGAGAACTACCTCCAGAAGCTTTCTTTTCACCATTTATTTCTACAGTAGATGAAAAAATAGGTTTACTAACTGCATCAGTAGATAAAACACTACCTAAAGATTGCGTAGCAAAAATATCATTAAAAATTGTATTATTTGTTGAAACATCAGGCATTTCTTTAGTATTAGCTCCTTGCGCTGGTAATGGTGTACCTACTTTTACTCTTGTCTGTAAGTCTTTCCATTTCCAATATGGGGCATATATTTGCCATTTTTGTTTCTCGTTTCTATTATCGTATAAGGCAGTCCAAAGACCATTGATATTATTCTTTTTCATAGGTTTAACATATACTCTCTTGTTTTCTGGATTAGAGAAATATTTACCTAAATTATGAGCTATATCATCACTAGCTCCTCCTCCAAAGAAAGCGTCTCCACCTGCCCAAATAATATCTTCTCCTTCTTCGGGAGCTATATATAAATCCTTTATACTTGAAGCTGCTCTATCATTATCTTGAATAAGAGCAGTACCAAAAGATTTATTAGAACCATCAAAATTTTCTTCCATCCATGGAATTTCAGGGTCTAAATAAGCACTATATACTGCTAATTTATCGCCAGTCTCATTAGCTATACCAGTCTGTTTAACCACACCACTATTAACTACAGTTCCTATACTGAAACCTCCTTCCTTTCCTGTTATATTTTTCTGTAGAAGATATACTTCTTGTTCAGGAAGTGTTGTGGTTCCGCTTAAAGTCATACCTGTACAGTATGTCTGTAAATATGCATTTTCTAGTTTTCCCCCACCTACAGTAGGTTCTGCTGGAACACTACCAGAAAGTACAATCTGGGTGGCGTTAAATCCACCATTTAAATAAAATAAATCATCAGTAGCTTTAGAAAAATCTTTAAATCTAGGGTAAAGAGACATACCTTCTGTAATAAGTTTTCTTTTGTAATAACGATTATTTTGTATTTCTATCATATTTAAATACCATACCTTTTTAGTAGTTCCTTGGCCCTACTAGCTTTTTTACTTATTGCTTTTCCTGCAAATGAATCTATAGCTAAAGCAGCACTTCCTGCATTAAAAGAGCCTACGTCTAATGATTCTACTGTTAAATTTTGCACTACCATACCTTTTTCTTTATCCCCTTTGAATATACCTTTCAAAGCATTATGTAACATCTTATCAACGCGCTTACTATTTAAGTCTTTGTTTGGTATAACCTTTCCAGCCGTCTGTGGTACGAACAATTCTGGTCCTACTTCACCCACAATATATGGGGCTGCTTGTTGTGCTTGTCCACCATTAGCCATAGCAGTGACATATCCTCCATTTTTTAATCCTATAGCCTTTTTAATTATTTTTATAGTATTAGAACTTATACTCTTACCTAAGTTGAGTATTCTCATAACAGCATCTATACCACGATTAATAACATCTAAGAATTTTTCTTTAACAGCTCTACCTATATCGGCAGCTAGTTGAATTACGCTGTTCGTCAAACCCACAACCAAGTCTGCCATACCTGAGAAGACACTTTTAATCGGTTGTACAATCCATTTATCAATCCACACACCTACACCCATAATAGCCTCAGGAATTGTATTCATAAATAAATCTACAAAGAGGTCTTTCCAATTTTTTATATACCAACCTAACATTTTAAAGAAGTGACTAAACCATAGTCCCATCTTAAATAATGGTCCTTCCATTATATCAACAACCACAGTTCCTATTTTAGCAAATTCTCCTACCCATACTCCTATTCCCCATTTAATAAATCCTATGAAATTACCAAAGAATTCTTTTAATCTAAACCAGAGACCAAACTGCTCTTCCATACGTTTACCTACACCATATAAGACCAGACCTAAAGCTACAAAGGCTAAAGTGATTCCTACTATTGTTCCCCATAATGGAGAAGTAATAGCAGCTATTATACCTAATGGTATAGCTAATCCCCACGCAGCTAAAGTGGCTGCCATAATAGCTATAGTTTCAAATATTAATGCGACACCTAATGCCAGAGCTGCAAGAACGCCTAATCCTTTATTATAATTTAGGATAGTCTGAATTAAATTTTGATGCCATTTTGCTACAGTATTTATAGTGGTATAAGCAGTATCTGCAATTGTAGTCATCATATCCCAAATCTTATTACCTATTAGCAATATCGTAGAATTAATCAATGCCATTATAGATGCATTTTGCCACCAGTTGGCAGCTGTTTCGCGATATCTTGCTAATGTTAATCTCATTTGAACTAAAATACTTGCCTCTGAAAGTACTATTTCCCCTACTTGAGCGTGGGTTTTATATACCATAGCATCAGCATTATATTTTATTCCAGCAGTATCTAAATGCCTAAAGAAGGTTTTACGTGTCATGCTTGCAGCTTCTTTTTCATCTAAAACAATTCCTAAAGCCTGTAAAGTAGCAGAATATGATTCTGCTGCCACATAAGCTTGAGTAGCAGGTAAAGCTACCATCATTCTGAAGCTTGTTATAGCCTTTTCTAGGGCAAATTTAGTAATTAAAGCAGCAGTATGAGCTTGAGTAAATAATGTATTTTTAGAAGTAGCAACAATCATCGCTTCTGTAACAGCAACACCCCTCAGTACCATTAATTGATAGGCATATCCTATTGCCGTACTGATAGGTAGTATTTTATTCATCAGATGGAAAGCTAATGCAGCTTTAACTACATCTTCACCGAAGAATTTCATAGCACCGACGAGTATTTTTAAAGGAAGTAAGTATACTTCTAACAACTTCAAACTCAATGCCATGTTGTCAACAAATCCCATAATGAGAGGTATTAAATCATTCATTATAACTCTGAGTTCGTTCACTCCTCTAATAGCCACTTCTTCTAAATTTTTACCAAATTCAGTTAAAACATATCCAGACTCTGTCTGTACTACTAATAGGTCTTGAAAGTCCTGTACAGTTTCTGAAACAGCTTGGTGGAATGCGTTAAGATATCCAGTTCCTTCAAATGCTGCATCATTATATAAAAACATCATTTTCACATTGTTTTTCAAAATCTGTATTTGAGCTTGAATAGATTCATTCTGAATACGAACCATCTCATCTAATTCTCCTCCTGCTCCAGCAGTCGCATCTACAGCGTCTTTAAATTCTTCTGCGTTCTGAACTAAGTGAACGAAAGCAGTTGCACCACGAACATTCAAATCTTGAATTAACGTAGTAAGTAGTTCAGTATCATTGATAACTCCTGCACCTAGAACTTTAGAGAAATTAGTCGCTATTTCAGTTAATTGAAGCATGTTACCTTGAGCGTCAGTAACCTCTACTCCCATCTGTTTGAAATTAGCAGTACTATCTCCAATACTCTCTGCAAGCTCTGCTACACCCTGCCTTAATCCACGCCCTGCTATACCTGCCTCTAAAGCTCTATTAGTCAAGATTTGTAGAGACCCTAACAGTTGGTCTATAGATTGCCCTGTAGAGGTAAAGAAAGGTAGAGCAAACTTAACAGCGCTTGCTAAATCTTGATACTCAATAAGAGACTTCTGTATAGCAAATGCAAATTTATCTGTTACCTCTGCGGCTTGATTCATTTCCATATCAAAACCAAAGAGTGTCTGAGTTACAAGTTTAGATATAGTATTGTGGTCTCCTGCGACTGCCATAGAAAGTTTTAGGGTTTCGTTTAAAACTTGCATAGAATCAGATGCACTCAGACCAGCCGATGCAAGTTGATACAGACCTTCTGCACCATTTTGCATCTCCATACCAAATTGTTGCCCAAACTGAACCACTTGGTCACCGACGGAAAATAATTCTTCGTTGGTTACTCTAAATACAGAGTTTGCATTTAAGAGTTCTCTTTCAAATTGTATCAATTCTTGGGTATTTTCTTGGAGTTTATAATAGAATGCGGTAAGAACTGAAATAGATTCTCTTACTGCTTCTACAAAATTAGTTTTCATTGCGACTGCTAAACTATGAGTTCCTTCTTGAATAAATGCTTGAGTTTTAGCTACATCTTGTTGAACTCGAACCAGTTCTTGTTCTGCTTTTGTAACATCTTTATCAGCATCTACTACCTTTTTAGATAGGTCTTGTTTCGTTTTAGCATATTTAGTGTCACCCGTAGTACGCACATTATCAAAGTGTTTATACTCTTCTTCCTGTGACTTTACGACAGCTATTTCATCTTTTATCAATTGAACAGCTTCTTCACCTAATTTTTCTCTTTTAGCTGAAGTATTAATTGTATTTTGAAGTGCTTGCCTCTGTATTTTCACTCCTTCCATCACTTCTCTACGCTCTTCCTTCCTAAGTTTGGTGAAATTCATTAACATTTGTTCGAATTTCTTACCGTCAGCCATATCTTTACCGATATTAGCAAATAGTTTAGTTTTAACGCTTTTAGGAGCAGCTCTTTTCAGTGCTTTCATAGCTCCCGCGCTAGCAGTAGCTGATGCTCCCAAACCTTTATAAGCGTTTTTTAAACGCTGAACTGCACCTTTCGCACTCTTTTCTAAAAATTTATCTTGGTTTTTACTATGATTTTCTAAGTTAGACCTAGCTTGTTTTAAATTAGCTGTAGATGTACCTAATGATTTCTTCGCAGCTTCTACATTCTGGCGACGTAGATTGCCATACATCCTCGATGCGAAGCCTCCTATCATCTGACCAGCTTGCGAAAACGCCTTTGGAGAAGGCATTGCTAGACCCACAGCTACTCTAGCTGCGAATACTTGACCTGCGAAACCCATGTTATTTCTAACCTCTGATTTTCGATTTCAATTCCTCTGCCGCTGCCTTTACATTACCATCACCATCATGGACTCCTGAAAGTGCCTCATATTTTCTTTTCTGTGCCATATACTTACTCCAATCATTTCTAATTGCAGGTTTATTTTTAGCCATTTCACCTATATCTTTAGCGTCATACCCATCCATTGAGTGTAAGAGGTTATACTCGTGACAAGCTGCTAAAATACCTTCTAACTCCCATCGGGGAGTTCTTTTAATTTCATCCCACGTCATGTTTGTTTCTTTCATGAGAGGAATATATAATCTTACCGCATCAAGCGAGTTTGTCATCAGAGCTGAAAATTTTCTCGGCTCTCCTGCTCAATACCCATGATGTCATTAGATATTTGATATCTCAATGTTGTTGGGAGTAAACTCCAGTGTTCCTCTGTTATTTGAGGTCCATCTGGACTCTTTTCGTTAGCCTTTTCCAGCATAGCTAAAATTCTTTTAGCTCCTATGTCAGTATAATAAGCCATTTTTTCCTCTTCAGATGCTCTATCTGATAAAGGTCTAAATTTAGGCTCTTCTGCTTCCACTAACTCACAAAATTGATATTTTACGGTTTTTCCTCTAAATACAATCTCACCTACTTGCACGTCATCAGTGAGCGCAACTAAGTCATCCATTGTCCACATACTAGATGTGGTTTCTTCTTCTGATTTTATTTCTTCTTCTGTCATTTTTAATCACCTTGTTTAGAGGGCGCACAGGCTCAAGCCTGTTCCCTCTAGTTGTTTATATATCTACAGTGTTCCTGTTGTTATTGGTGTAGCTGAAGCTGCATTAGATACAGTTGGTGTTATGTAAGACATAAACTCAATTGTTTCTTCTGTAGTTCCATCTGCATTAACTGAGACGGTGTGTCCTTGAACACAACATCCACGTACACTGAAAACATCTTTTGCACCACTCAAGACAACGTGTAAACGGTATCCTGTTTGTGTGGTTGGTTCTGCTAGTCCATCATATGCTGAACTGTTTGCGCATCCCCATCTTCCGCCACTGTTAAAGATTGAATCATAAACTATATCATTTTTCTTTTTTGTTAATGATACAGTTGTTTCTTTCTTTATCTCAGCTTTGGTTACAGAGCGCATACCAACATATGTTATGTCCTCATCCATTGCTCCGATTGATAAATCGACTCCAGTTAAGTCTGCAACTTGGTTCATTGAACCGGTTGCTGTACTAACAGGATAAGCGAAAATAGTGTTACTTCCTGTGGTTGCTGCGAATGAAACGGCTCCTGCGGCACTTGCTAGAGCGTAAGAAGCTGCTTCTGTGTCTTCAGTAGTTATATAAACTGCACAATCTCTTCCTAAAAAATATGCCATATTTAATTACCTCAATATTCCCCTACTGTTGTCTGAGTGACATTAAAAGTGTCACCAGAGGTTCCTTGTAGTGCGTCTTGCTGAGTTATGAATTCCATAGTTTCCTCACTTGTTCCATCAGCGTTAATACTGGTAGTATGGGACTGAATTAAACAATTAGGGAAAGCCATAGTTTCTCCTGTTGCAGCGCTTCTAAATACAATAAATATTCTATATCCGGCTTCTACATTGGTAGATGTGGCGTAATCTTTTGGATTTGCCATACCGTCAACTATAAATGGAGCAGCTTCTGTGCTGTTACCATAATCACCGCCAAGACCCCATCTTGCGCTGTGTTTTTTTACAGTATCGTCTTGAGCTTCTGCGGCTCCTGACGCGACGGGACCATTGAATATAGTATCCCATGTATTATTACTCTTTTTTCTGGTCAATGAAATGGTGTACTCGTTCTTTATTTCCACCTTTCCTGTACCTTTCTGACCGATATAGGTGATATCTTCATCCATAGCACCTATACTAACATCTACACCAGTTAAATCTGTTACGTTTGTGGTTCCCCAATCCGAAACGGTTGCTCCTTCAGCTAATGATAGAGCGAACGCATCGAAATTAGAAGTACCTGTAGCAGCTATGCTTACTGAAGTTACTCCAGTAGCGCTTCCGCTAAGGACGCCAATATTTTTGGCGGCAGTATCAGATTCTGTACCGATATATACTTTTACATCTCTTCCTAGGAAATATGCCATTATTTATACCTCTTACTTTTTTTGTCTAGACAACAATCCATTACATTCACTTATTAATAATGGTTTGTCCTATATAAAGCTTATGCTCTTAGCATTAGACCCATTTAGGAATATTAGGTTTAAAAGCTTGACGTGGTCCTAGCGGTACATCCATTCCAGCCTTAGCATATTTTGCCTGTAATCCTCCCGGTCCCGGAGTAACATTAAAAGTTTCACTACGTTTCATAGCACCGGGAGCATATAATACTCTTGATTGAGGGTCAAAATAACCATTTCTTTCCCATGTACTACGGTCTCCTACCTTATTTTTAAAAAGTTTATAAGCTGAAATATCTCTTCCCATTGTCATAAAGAAGGGAGTACCAGTACGGCTTAATTCGGTTTCAGTATCATAAGGCTTACCCCAAAAATCAAGCTTAGAATTATCCTTAGCTCTTTTTTTCCATTCTTTAGTTAAATCAGCTGATTCTCGCATCGCATCTCTATACCAAGCAGCTATCTGCGTTTCTGCCCCTTGAAAATGTCCCAAAACTTGCAGCTTTAAACTATCTGCTATCTCTTTAGTACCTAGAATTTCTACAGTTGAAACTACAGGAGCTTTACCTAAAGCTTCTATAGGAAATAAAGCTGTCTCGGTTTCTACTGAAGTTCCCGTGAGCTCGGATGCCTTTCCTATACCTAGAGCTAAATGATTTATAGCGTCCATACTACCTTTACGTGCTATTTGTTCAATTTGACTTCTACTAAACACATCGTTCTTCCACATATCATAGAGAAGAAAATTACTATGAAGACCTATAAAGGGTTTAGCAAAATTCTTAGTTTCAGAAGGAACGTTAAAATATTGTTTGAGCCAGTCAGGGGCGTCGCTCAAATCTATAACTCGCGCATCTACAGAAATACCTTGGAGTAGTAAATCATCACCTGAACCTTTAAAATGAGGAGTTAATGTGATATATGCACTTTGACCTCCCCCAATTGGCATCTGATATATATAATTTTCATAGAGTGGGTTTTCTTCCATTTGATGCCAAGATGCTTCTATTTTTCTAAAACGGTCTAGTATCTGTGCCGCAGTATAACTGTGAGGGTCATGATTATACTTTTTACTCTTTTTGTCGGCTGCTCCCATCGCAACAAGTTGGTTATATTGATTTTGTAAAGAACCCCCTATGCTATTCATCATATCGAACATCTTAGCAATGTCTTTTTCGACCGAATTTTTTACTTGTTTAGCAGTTATTATAGTATCTCTTTCATACTCGTTAAAAAGGGTGTTTTGGAATGTTTTATGAACTGACATATCAGTAGTTTCTATACCTAATGAACCTCTAATCGCATCATTACCGAAGTTAGCTGCTAGACGGTGATGAGAATAGTCTAAAATACTCTGTTGAAATTCATCTATGTATGTTAAATCAATCTGTTCGTTACTGAATCCACCTGATTTTGTTAACTTGTCTACGACAGTGTTTGGAGTTTGGAACCCTCTATTTTTCCACGCTACTCCATCTTTATCTGCCATATTGAGGGCAGCATCGGTAACAGATTGTTCCATAACTTCACCTTTAACAGTTCCTTCATATTTACTAGTAATAGATTCAGATTCAAATAATTTAGAAAGGTAGTCTGATAACAAATTAGCTCTTTCACGTTGCATATTTGTAGGTTGTCTTTCTAATAAAGATTCTAAATCGTAGTTGGCTTCCTTCCAAGCTTGTAGAGTTTCTGCCCACTTTCCCGCTTTAGGTTCACCCTCTCCACCGGGACCCATAATCCATTCCTTAGCTTCTTGTTTTACGTCTTCAGATACTTGACCTCCAGCTTTTGTACCGAAATCAGTGCCGCTTGCGACACCTTCTGTTATAGCCATTCTATATCGTTTAGTGAATGGTATAAAGGGGGAGAATCCGAATTCTATAGTAGTTAGTTTTGTTTGTATCTGTCCTATGGCGTTGACATCTTTAGAAGATACTCCAAAAGCCTTATAGCCAATTCCAGACATTACTACCTCGTATTCTTAAATGTTATAGCCATCCCACAACGAGCAACCCATAGTTCTCGTTCGGGGTCATATCCCATATCTCTAAAACCGGTAAATTGACGAGTTAAAACATCACAATCAGTAGATGAAAAATCACAATCCATAATAACATTAGCGCAGTTCAACATAAGGTAATTTAAAAGTCTTCGTTGTTTAAACGGAGTTCCTCCTACTGTTATAGAATTGAATTTATTTACGGCTAAGTGTATATCATACCCTACACCATATATTTCTCCAATAGCTTCACTAGAAGAACCACTTGTAACCATCTGACCCATAAATTGTTGCTCTATACCATTAGCTATCTGTTCTACTACGATAGCAGGATAAGTTGTATCCTCTGTCTCTGGAAACTGTCCAAATACGTTAACATCTGTTGTAGACCAAGCAGAACCAGAATCTATACCTGCTGTAGTACGATATGTACCACTACGAAGATTATCTATCATCTTACGTTCTATATCGTTAATGTGGTCAGTTGCCATTAGTCGTATGCCCTCCTTCTTGAATCTCGACGTCCGGTTGTTCGGACACAATTAAATATCATATAGTCAGTATTCAACTCTTTTAGTGAATGTACATGCCATGATATTGATTTATATAATTTAACAGCTCTAAGCTCTACTTTATTACCCAGAGCAGAACCAGAAACTCTGATTCGGAAATCTCTAAAATTTTCTTCATAATCGAAATTAGCACCAGAAGCCACAGTTGTAGCATATCTAGTACCAGACTGATAAATGCTCGTTCCACTCGCTACAGTTCCAGTGATATAGGGGACATCAATAGTAAGCCACTCGTCCGTAGGTATAGTCATTGTAGCAGGAGTATATTCAATAGAATAAGCTCCATCAAGCGATGTTCCATTATACACTTTAAAATTGCTCAATTTAACCACCCCAGTAGCTCTAACTTGCATGCTTAATCTATCAGCTGATAGCGTATTTTTAGCAGTTGTAGAGAATTGAAAAGTACCATCATAGTCAGCGCCCAATGTAGCAGTGAGTGTTTCACCATCAGAGGTAAATGTAACATCCGCAGAACCAGAAGCCCAACCAGTCGTAGCTGCCGTAGGGACCTGATAAATATTACGTTCTATATCAATAAATCTATCCCAACCCTCTATTTCATCAAAATTAGGGTTAGTTACTGTTTGGTCAAAATTAGAATAACCTTTTATGGTCTGAATGTTAGGTGTGTATACTCTTGCTGCACCTATGATATTTACGCCAGCCCTTTCTAAGTTATAATCGGCTGTTAGAGCGGGGCGTATTAGAGCTGGTAACTGTGGGTATAATAGTTCTTGAGTTACTACTGTTCCACCTTCTACCCCATAATTATCTTTACCAAAGATAGGAGGTCTGTGGTATGTTACTTTACGGCTTTGATTTGAATGATGTGCTAATTGGCGTAGAATTCTACCCATATTAATTGAACCGGGTCTAACTCCTTGCTGATTAAGCATCGTAGTCTACCCCTTCGACCGACGGATACATGTCTTTAGTAGCATCAATACCTTTAACGTTCTTGAGCCAATTGACGCGTCCGAGGAATGGAGCAGCATTGTAAGTAGTAGTTGCGATACTGAGGCTTTTCTTCATAACCAAAGCTTGATTAGCAAGGGTTTCCCAAACATCATAGTCAGCCGTATCATAATAGACTTGTAAATCTCCAACAGCAATACGGTCAACACCGACACCATTTTGAGCTAAACAAGACAAATAGCAAGTATAATACATGACGGCATTGTCGTAAGTATTGTTTGCATTTAAAGAAAAAGTTTCACCTGTGTTCTCATTGAACCATTCTGCTGAAATATTAGCTAGTATATCCAATGTAGCGTTATCTAATTCCTCTTGTTCTATACCTGCCAACAGGCGTACCCTATTTCGGAATGTAGCATTCCATGATATACTTACAGCCATTACATCATCCCCCATGCGCCTACACCAGTGGTTGCAGTGAGTGCAACGCCAACTAACCATCTTACCTGACGTTTAATGTCATTCTCCCACATTTCGTGGTGGGCTAAGTGATTAGTAAATAGTGTTTCGAATTTATCCATTCTGTTATAAATGGTCTTGACGCGTTCGTCTATGCGAATCAATAGTATTTTATCTCCTTCATCCATATTTAAACCTTTGGTTATCCAACCAACTCCGTATTCTTATCTAAATCTCTTCCAAGATTTATATCTCTATCATCAGCAGTGTCTCTATCTAACTGTTGGTCTGAGTCTATCGTATTATGCCATTGATGTATTTCTCCGGTACAATTTATAACTTCGCCTGTAACGTTTAATTCTTCGTTTGTAACATCTAAGTTTTCTACTTTACCTACGATTGAGAAGTTGTTTTGAGATTCAAAAGTTGTAGCTGCTGATGAACCAGATACTGTAGTTGCCGGTCCTCCATAAAGAGTGACTCCGCTTTCACTTGTGAA
>Ga0208299_1001075_pt1 | contig 21587 bp, 16 predicted proteins | sample 15_taG_FD_184089 | JGI IMG/M metagenome (GOLD analysis project Ga0208299, IMG submission 184089) | Marine viral communities from the Subarctic Pacific Ocean - 15_ETSP_OMZ_AT15312 metaG (SPAdes) (version 2) | ecosystem: Environmental > Aquatic > Marine > Oceanic | place: Pacific Ocean | collected...
TTTTTCCAAGCCTTGGAACCACTTAGGTGCGTCTTTCATGTTACGATTATACTTATTAAACATAAAGTGGGCTTTCTTACTACCTAAACCTAGTGTCCCATAGTCTACATGTAAACCTGTGTTACCTGAGTACATGCCAACTCTCTTAGCCCCACGCTTAATAAGTTCTTTAACCAAGCGTTCTCTATCCTTATCTGGCATGCCCTTGATACTGATGTCAACTGCTTTACCAGACATATGTGTTGACCCCCTAGTACCACCAACTTTCTTATTGTGCTCAGGTGATCTATACCCACTTTTAACTACTAAGTTCATACCTAAAGCTTTTGCAGTGTCCTCAACATTTTTCCTTATGGCAGATGATAAACCTGCGATTTGATCTTTATGTTGGTATGTAACATTACCTTCACGGACTGAGCCACCACCCCTATCAAGTACTGCTAGTCCTTTTGGTGTAGGTGCCTCGTCGGACTTAACATCTTTAGTAGATAGGATTTGCTTCATAAACTCAGGTCTTACCTTAAGAGCGTGCCACTCATTCTGCATATTCTTAGTGAACTGTGCATCAGAGATTTTACCATCTTTCCAGTCTTGGTAACCCCTTCGGTTAAGTAACCACATACCAACCTTGTCTTGGACTTCCTTAGTAAATAAGTCAGTATCCTTAAGACCAAGGGCTTTCTTGGCATCCCTTAGTGTACGCTGGACAACTTGGTACTTACCTACAGGAGAACCCCCTGTTGTATTCTTAGGGTTGTTTAAGATTTCAGTTTGTAACCTGTCAATTTCCCCTAAAGGAAGTTTGGTTAAGTCTCTCTCACCACCCTTGATAAATGCCCCATAGCCAAGTGTTGTGCTATATGGGTCCTCGGTTTTCTTAGTACCCTCTGCCTGTGTAATAAAGTCAAAAATCGCACCTTCTTGTGTTGCACCAGTTGTAGCATCCATAGCAGATGTACCTTTAGCAGACACAGGCTGTTCAGTAGCCGTAGCCATCTCTGACTCTCGTTTAGCAAGTAGTGCATCCTTCTTGGCAACAAGCTCAGTGATTGCTGCAAGTGCATCTTTTGGTGGAGCGCCAGCATCAGTAAGTTTTTGAAGTGCCTGTACAGGATCATCTTCCTGAGTTACCTGTGCTTTAGTAAGTACCTCTGCAGACTTAGGCTCCAAACCTAAGCTACTAAGGTCCTCAGGTCGGTCTACTGGAGTAGGTACACTTGAGAACTCACTTGCTAGTTTAGTAAACTCTGGTGACCAGAAATTCTCATCAAGACCTTGAGCTTCACCTTTAGCCACAGACTTAAGTAAGTCAACAGATTTCTTAACTTCTGGTGACCAGTACTTCTCGTCAACACCTTTACCAGACATGGCATCCCTAACAGAATCAACTAACTCAGGTGTCCAGATTTCACTAGACCTTGCGATACTATCGTCAATAGGTTGGCCTTCTGTAGCAGGTACCTCAGCCTCTGCAGGACCAGCAGGTGGCAAGTCTTCCTTAACTATATCACCAGCTTGATCAGGGGTGGCATTATCTCCACCTGTAAGTTCAGCAGCCTTAGCTTCAGCTCCAGTGATTTCCTCAAGTAAACCTTGGTCTTTCTCCTTTAAGTCAGCTTCAGCACGCTTCTTTGTAGGTCCAAGAAGGCCATCATCGGACGTAATACTAGACAACTTCTTGTCAGCATCTTCTACGAAAGTATTATCCCTGAGCATACCTTGGTCAGACAACTCACTATAGTGCTCAATAGCCTCTGGTGACATGCTAGGTCTAAGTCTTTCGAACTCATCTGCACTAATGGCAGGATACTCTACACGTAAATCACCCTCTGACTCAGGTGACCAGTCGGCCTCTAGTGCCTCTATGTGTTTCTTAGTCTTAATGGCCTTTCGGATATTCTCAAGTGTTGGCGTGTGGTCATCAGGGACGTACAGACGCAGTTTACTCTCGGTCAGCTCGTAGCCTTTCTTTGTAAACACTTCTTTCTGATTTACATTCCACCACTGTTCTACCATCATTTTACTTAAGTTAGCTTTGTCAACATACCACTTACCCTTATTTTCATCAAACTTATAAGTATAAGGGTTCTCAGCTTTTAGTTTGGAAATAGTATCTTGGGCAGCACCTTTTTGTTTCATAAGTCCATACCTAACTTTCTCACGTACAAATTTAGCAGTCTCAGGGTTTTCCTTATCTAAAATATTAAGGTTATTAAGTATGTTATCAGATGGGAAAACAGACCCGATAAACTTTTCAGACATGAAGCCCTCAGAGGTGCTCATAGTGTGCGCAAGGTTAGCAACGGTATTTATGTAACTCTCTTTAATCTCAGGAGCAGACTTCATAAGGTCGGCACTAACAAAAGAAGCCCAAGTACCATAGTAGATGGCATCGTCAACCACTTCCATTGGCTTTTGGCCTTTAGGACCTTTCCTGTAAGCAGATGTCTCACCAAGCTTAGCCCCATCCGCAATTTCCTGCATCTCTGTAGCAACATTAGTAGGCTCAGGTTTACCTGTCTTTAGCTTATCCATAGTACGTACTACGGCACCGTAGTTCTCTAGTAGTTTACCAAAATCACCTCTTGATGCTAGCAAGTTTAGGTCGGCACTGTTAGTACCAAATGAAAACAGCATAGCCACTTGGCCTTCAGGAATATCATCAGATAAGATTGGGTTACCTTTGTCATCTACATTAGTGTTTAAGTAGTTTACGGCTGCTTTCATAAGGTTGCGTTGGTTTTGCTTGGCAGACTCTTCTTGGACTTCAAGAGAAGCAAGGTCAAGTAAACCAGTAGCTGCCTTAAATACTTTTTTACCATAGTCTAAGTAACTCTTAACCATCGGGTCTTCTAAGTCAGCACCTGCAGCCAATTGGTCATAATTAGCTTGGACAATCTCAATACGACTCTTAAACGCAATAGCTTCGTCCTTAGTCATCTTTTGACTCATGTCAACAAACTGGAACTTACCCTCTTGCTTAGTACTTCCAAGGCCTAATGCACCAAACACCTCGTTGTATATGGCATCAGCAGCACCACGACCAGATACATCAAAGAATGCAGTAAAGTCTGCAGTTGTCTGTGCTTTTTTAAGTGCTTGTGCTCGCTCAAAGTTAGCTATACTGCCGTCTACCGCAGCGATTCTTGCTGATGCGTCTTCTTGTGTTATACCTTCACGATTTTGCATAACTAGGTTTCTTTGCTCCTGCTCAGTCATCTCTTGACCAGCAAGTGCTCTATCTGCTAAGGAAGTGCCAAAATCCTCTAAATCCTTACCAGTAACCATCTTGTAGGTTTTATTAAGGGACGAGTCATCTAAATCGATACCAGCATTAATGGCATTCTTCAATACCTTCTGCTGTGCTATTTGAATCTGCTGTGTAGATGCACCCTGATCCTTCATAGCTTGGATTTTATCAACAGCTTGCATAAAACCTTTGTTATTAGCTGTGGTCTGGTCAGTTTTAGAGGGACCCGTGTTACCACGAGTACCCCCAAATTTAGAACCAAGTATTTTAACTGCTTGGGTAATGCCACCAATACCAATTGCAGAACTGTTGTCTTGCATAGGTGCTGGTCCCGGTGGTCTTGATTTAACTTCAGTTTCAATTATAGGGTTGAAAGCTGCCATTAATATTCTCCTTAATTATATTATCGACCCATGACAGACTCTAAACGGCGCATGTCACTCATCTTATCCTGTTCTAGTAGCTTCCTAAGCATCTTAGGGAATTGATCAGCTGATCTTTTGAGTACCTTTTTCCTCATGTCCCTTTGTATCTTAGGGGGTAAGTTGCTATTTTGAATAGTTACAAGTATCTCATCAATAAGTTGTGCACCCCTTCTAGAGCTATCCTCATCGGCATTAACTCCAAAGATAAGCTCGTGGGCCTTGTCAATCTTACTAGTCAACTCTTTACCAAAAGCTATCTGTTTTTTAGTTGACTTATACACCTGCCCTCTGATATCATACCACTCTTGTTGTTTGAGTGAACCAATACCAAGTAACATTAGAGATGCCTCTGCAGATGTAAACTTACCGGGGATTTCAACACCATTCTTACTTAAGTAAGTGCCATTAGCAATGATACCCGCAGCCTTAAAGTAGTTGTCAAAAGCTGACGGTTGTCTCATAACCTTAATTAAATCCTCAGTTAGTGAGACTGGTCGGTTTGTTAACAAACTACCAAGAGCGCCAAACACAGCCTCAGCTGCAGAGTAAGTAATCTCACCAGACGGACCTGCAAGAGCACCAGCTACGCTAGTTTGCTCACCAAAGACCTTGTCATATAGGTCGTAGAAAGCACTAACAGGTGCCATTCTACTTGAGAAGCCAATGCCAACTTTACCTTCACCCTCTCCCTCAGGGAGTAGTGCATCCATAACGCCATCATAGACACCCCACTTAAGGGTTGTATAGAAAGCACTATCTTCCTCAATAGGGCTACCAAGGTACTCGTTAATGTTATCCGCTGCCCAAGTTATACCTAAGCCATTTAAGCCTAGCATAGGACCCATAGCAATTGCCATTCTAGCACGTTCCGCTACTGTGAAGTTACGTCCAATAAAGACCACTTCCATTGACCTCAGTGAATGAGAAAGCCACTGTGTTGGCATTTTCATCATACCCGACTGTGCAGCGGACCTCGCATGGTTAGACATGGCAAACGACAAGTCTTGGTCACGTTTGAGGATGGCAATCATAGCTTCCTGTGACAATAGGTTTGCCTTAGGGTTTGCTTTTAGGTACTCTAGTGAAGCTGCGTACAGTGAAGTACGGGCTGCAAAACGCTCACCCATATTGAAAGGTGCAATACCTACATCTAAAACTTTACCACCAGCTTCTTTTGAGATAGTTAAAGCCTTACGTAGTTGACTAGGTAGCATGCTGTCCCCATTGAAACTAGCTAACCCAAACGCATTACCTGTGGCATTCTCTGCTATCTCACTACCAACTTCACCACGCCCTGTTATCTTCTGTAGCTGAATCAGTTGTTCAACTTGGTCCTCAGAGATATCATAAGCTTTAGAAAGGTTTTTACGTAAGCCTTTGTAAACTTCTAAATCTGTAGTAGCTAAAATAGCCCGTGTTGTAAGTGCTAGTGAAGAGGCTTTAACGCCAAGAAGTGGGTCAGATTTCGTTGCTACAGCAGCTGTGATAGTAGCTGCGTGTGAAGCCTGAAGAAACAACTGACCTACATTAAGAAAACCAAAAGCACTCTGGAATCCAAGGCCCAGCATCTTGTTTGTAATGTTAGGGTCTTTGATCATATCAGAGGTGTTTTCGAAACCTTTGTCCAAAACATACTCTTGAATCTTAGTTCCCATCTCATCAAAGAAATTAGAGACAGGACCTATCTCACCCATACGTCTTTTGTAAGTGTCCTGAAGCTCACGCATGCGTATGTCAAAATCATCTTTACCAGTGATCTTGGCATTTGTAAACTTCATATAGTAGTCATTTGAGTCTCTTAGCTCTGGAGGAAACCAGTCGCTTTTACCCTTTCGCTCAGCTGTCTTAACCCACTCAATCTGAGAACGTAGTGTATATGCCCTCATAGAATGTTGCTGTAGTCGTCCGTCAAACTGATGTGCAATAGCTGCTACAGGATCGGCATTCAAGACTTTACCGCCACCAAACTGGTCTAGTACACGGTCTTCCCTACGTAGATCATTAGCTAACCAGTCACCAAAGTGACCGCCTACGTGAGGGTTGCCATCGGTAATGTACTCATCACCTATAATAATAGACTGGTCACGTTCCTTTCTAAATAAGTCACGTGTGTTTGGGTCAACCTTATTAGCTTTCATCCAAGCCCTAAAGTCGGCCACAGTTTCTAACTCAGGTCGCCATGTGTTGTTACCCTTGACCATATCATCAGTCAAGTTGTCACCTGCTCTTAGTAAGTTACCAATCTCTTTCTTAGCTGTTTCTGCTTGCTTTGGTGTACGGGCAGATATAAGTACTTTAGAACGATTCCCAATCTTAGATACAACAAAGTAAGGTGCATCTTGGTCCATACGAGTACCACCGGGGTTATACCCAAGTACATCCTCAGGCTCAAGCTCAGTAACACGCTTAGGCTTAGTAATGTACTCGACATTCTCACCTGCGTTAGATACCCAAGGTTTGTCTAGTTTAAACACAACGTCATTAACGCCCAGACGATCCTTAGTAATATCAATGCCGCTATCAATGTCAGCAATCTTTACCTGTGAACCAATGCCATCAATGTCACTCACACGTTTACCCGGTAAGATAATGCCATCATTAACTTCGACACCTTTGAAACCTCTGTCAATATACTTCATAAGAAGTTCATTGGCACCTAGTGTCCAAGCCGTATCCTCTAAATCAGATATGGCATGGTAAGCTTCTAGGTGTTTAGGTTCAAATGGCTTGGTAGAAACCTTACTAAACTCATGCTGAAACTCTGAATCAGAATAGCGGGTACGTCTAGCGGCGTGTTCACCATTACGATACTTGTCAATAACTAGGTTAACAGACATTTTGTCATCATAAGAAAGTTTCTCATAAGGTTTTATGTGATCATTTACAATCTTTAATAGGGCTTTGTTACCCTGCTCACCCCAGTAACCTAGAGCCTGAATTGTTTCATTGTCACGCCAAGATGAACTAGACAGCACACGACCAAGACCAATAGCTTCAAGTGCTCTGCCAATGCCAATTCTAGATATCTTATCGGCAATCATTAGGTCTGTCTTTTTAAAACCTAAGACATTACCTACTTTAATGTTTTGCTTAAGTTCAATAACATAACCTTGAGATAAGTCATTAATGTTTACAGGCACTACCTGTGAAGGAAAGCCATTATCGTTTAGTCGAGAAGCAAGTTTCTCAGCCTGAGCTGGTGGTGACATCTTTTTACCAACAGCTTTAAATGGGTTGTTGTCATCCATACCTAAACGAGCAACTGTTTGAAATCTTCCAAGACCTGATTCTTTAGCTTTTACATTTAATACACGATTACCTACTTTTGCATCAAAGTTGTCTAAGAATTTCCTAGCTTGAATAGAAGCCTCTGCAAGCTCGTCCTTATCTAAGACCCTTGGTGCAGAACCTGCTTCAGATGCCTCCTCAATTTTAAGGGCAAGTGGGTTACGTTGAGCCTCCCTTGGTGCTTGCTTATCAACCTCTTTAATAAGTGTCTCTTTTTGATTCTGACGTGTTAGGAAACCCTCTGTAGGGTTGATGCTGTCCTCTGCCATTGCAGATGGATTTAAGCTTACAGGTCCCATATCAGCTGCAGCCTCAGGGTCACCAGCCTTAGCTAATGCCGCACCCTTTTCATTAGCCGCCTCTACACCTTCGACAACAGCAACTTTACGTACTTTAGTGCTTTTATCAAAGAGAGAACGAGACAGTCGTGTTGAGCTTCTTAGGCCAGCCTTAGCTGTAGCTGATACAGGCTTCCCTAAGCCAATAATGTCAACAACAGCAAAAACTTTCTTGGCATTATCCCAAGCATCAGTACCCATGCCCTCAAGTTCAGACTCAAGCTGGTCAATCTGCCACGCATTACCAGAACCTAAGCCCTCTTGGTAGACAGACTCAGCATACTCATCAAACCAAGCCTTAAACTCTTCAGGAGGCATGCCATAACGATTAAGCGAAATTTCTTGGCCCTTTTTAATAGTACGGCTAGTTAAGTTTTCAGGTATGCCTATAGTAGACTCACGTAAGATCATGGCACCAAAATCAACTACCATATCAACAGCACCGCCAACCATAGAATCAGAGGACTCTCGGTCCCTTAGTTCTTTAACTTTTCTACGGGCAATCTCAAGGTTAGTAACCCCACGTACATCCATAGGGTCGGCATCCTTACCCATAACAGCAGCCGCCTGTTCGTAGATAAAGGTAGGGTTGTTCTCCATGTCCTGCATAAGTAACTTGCTCTGCTCCTCAGAGTAACGTACCCTCTTTAGGTCAGCTTCCTCACCAGCTACACGCATTTCCTCAATAATGTTAACCATACTAGTAACACTATTAGAAACTATCTGATTCCTGATGGTGTCAGGGTCTTTAAATGACTCTTGAATAGAGATTACCTGAGCGTCTATTATCTCCTGAGAAGAACGTACTTTTAGTAACTCTTGGCCTAGTACCTGCTCATCAACAGGTACATCTTGGTTCCCCTTCTTGTTATTAACTTCATCTATAGGAGCACCTAAGTCTTCTGGTGGGATCATATCATTCATATTAAAAACCTTAAATTAAGCTACACCTTGGCTAACGTTAGGGACTGTTGCTCGTTGTTGTCCACCACCAAAGTCAAAAGAACCGATGGCACCAAATAAACCACCTAACGCACCATATTGAGCCGCCTTAGCACCAGCTGCAACAGACTGCTGTTGGAACATAGCGATGTTATCAGATAAGCCACTCTGCATTGTAGAGAACCCTGTTGCGGACCCCTGTTGAGAACTGAGTGACGATACGCCCCCTTGAATAGAGGATGTCTCCTGAGCACCCGATGCTTGAGCTTGTTGCCTTGCTCGTGCAGCCTTAATCATACGTTCTCTGTTCAACTTCTTACGAGAGCGTACTTCAGCATTTTTATTTTGCTTACGTTGCTCTGCAATAGACTTTTCTTGTAGCTTTGCTTGTTTCTTAGCAGCAGATGCTTGGGCAAACCCAGCAACCGCACTACCAATAGCACCTACAATTGTAAGGAGTGTACCAATAGCCATACTATAATTCCTTTCTATAAGTAATCTCAGATAACTTGTATCCAAACTTATTATATAACTTTTCTAAACTCTTGATTCCCTGAAGGTCAGACACATTAATTTGTGTTACATTGTAACCTAATGCCCAATCTTCAAATACTTTAAAGGCACCTAAGCCAGCCTTAGTGCCACGATACTCTTTCTGTATCCACCAGAACATCTCTGTAGCAAATAACTCTGTTGAGAACATAGACTGATGTACACAACCTACAAAGAAACCTACTCTCTCACCGTCCACAACCACAAAAAAGCACTTGTAATTATCTGAGTTAATAAAAGAAGATACTAGTTCTGTAACCCTAGCATTGTCAAAGCCTGTACCATAACCGCCTTTTTTAGCCTCGTTGTGGAACTGTTTAGCTAGGATAATGGCATCTAGGATGTCTTCTTCCTTAACGTCTGCATACTTAATATCTACCATTCACTGCACCAATTACACCGTACCCAAGCAGGATAAAGTCTTTACCTTGTTCTGACTCAAATTTAAGTCTCATAGATCGCCCACGACCCCTAAGTTTAAGTCTTGTTGTTATGACTGTCTTATCATAAGAAAATTCACTTACGTCAACCACAGGAACTCTACTAAACCTGTATGCTTGCTGTGGTGATGTTGATGGCGTTGTACTAAAGTCCCAGTAACTCGATACCAAAAGACCGGAACTGTTTAGCATGTCGTAGCCATCTGTTTCGTTACCTTCCCAACCTGTCTCAGTGACACGCATATAAGAGATGATGTATGGTGAGTTTTTCTGTAACATAAGATCACCCATGAAATCATAACCAGCCTCTGCATAAGAAGTGTAGTTTACCGACCCCCAGTCTAAGAACGTGTCTGACAGGAAACCACCTAAGGTCATCTTATTAGTAGTGCCATCTCGAATAAGTGTTACAATTGAAGGTGACCCGGTACCAATAGGTGACACAGAGTCAATAATAACATCATCACCATCAGAGGTGACAACATCATCACCGTCCTCAGTAACAACGTCTATGGTAGTTAGATCAGAACCAAAACCTTCATAGTAAGAAAAACCAAATACATGACTCGTGTTACTTGTTTCATCCTTAATTTCCCAAGGATAAAATGCCTGTAAAGCTAAGTCCATAACCAAGACGTTGTTAATCTTGTTCTCAATAGTCTCACCTGCGTTAGGCCATCCCCAGAATATACGTCTATTGTTTCTGTCGTAACCCACAATAACTTTTAGCTTAGAGTCTTGATCAATATTATCCCAGTAAGTTTGGATTGTACCTAGTGATATGTTTTGCTCGTTAGGTTCACTTGTAACTTTATCAAACTGCATAGCATGAATGCCAAACTTAGACCACCACAAAGGTACACCATCAGCACTCACAAAAGAATCAGCTGATAGGATGCCAACTTCTGTTATTTTCTTGATGGAGAACTCAGTAGCCTTAAATACGCCATCAACACCCATAATGGCCCACACACCGTTATCAGCAAACACCATAAGTGTTGCCCCTAGTGTATACAGCTTACGTATGCCAAAGGCACCAGCAATTTTAATAACACCGCCGTCATCAGCTAGCAAGTCAGACAGGTCTTCTGATGTGGGGTCATTTATTTGGTGGCATTTACCAAAGTCAGCGTCTTGCTCAATCAAACGACTAAATAAGATTGTACCGCCATTCTTACCACTGTTTAGACCAGCGTAGAACACTCGACCACCAAAAGAAGCCACTGTTGAGAACCGTGTGCTCTCTGTCTCATTTAAAGAAGAACCTGCAAGTCCAGATACGGAATGTCTGTTCTTGTTAAAGAAGTCAAGTATGTAGTAACCACGCCCTGTCAGGGAGGAACCTGTGTATACCTTTTCCCATTCAGATTTACTAAAGTTACCATCAGAATCTTTACCTGAGTACCAAGGGTGAGTAAGTGGCGGGTATGAACCAAAAGCTGACCTAGCAGCACTACCCTTAGTGCCTACCCAACCTGTGTTTTTAGTGTCATACTGACGACCAATAGACGGGGACCCTGTAGAACTTGTATAAGTATCTGTGTCACCCTGCCATTCAAAGTCACGTACCTTAAAGTCAATCTGAGATACTGTAAGGGTACCTGTACTATTGTCACGGCTAATTACAATGGTGTCAATGGCAGGTGAAGCTACAACTAAGTTGCCGTTAATACTGGCGTACTGAACCTTAGCACTAGCTGCCCCACCAGCACCTGCAACTTCATAGGCAGATAAGTTTACTGTCTGAGCAATCTCATCCCCAGAGAAGGGTGTACTAGCTTTATCATAAAATCTTAAAGTAGACCCTATTTGGATAATCAGAAACTCAATACTAGAGTCTCCACCTACGTTGAGCCAGTTGCCATTACTTGTAACGTCAGAGTCAGCAACTGTAAATGTAGATAAAACGTTACCAGACTCAGGCACAACGCCAAGTCTACGTCTACGTGAGCCATCCCTACGTAAATCGCAGTTAAGCTCATCAACGGAAGCATCAGGTGGAAAAGTAAGCTCACCAGCTTCTGTAATAAGGCCTTTAATAAAGGTGTTAATTACCTTTTGCGTTTGCTTTTGACTCATCTTCCATCTCTTTCATAACCCTTGCGCCAATTTTATCCCTACGGACAGCTAAACTTTCTTTAGTGCCTCCTAGATAAACTTCAAGGGCTCTCTTAGCCTTAGCTATGCTTGAGAACTTACCGGATAAGGCATCTGGCATTTTACCCTTGTCAACAACAATATCATAAAAAATAAAGCCACTAAGGTCTTTACTAATTGTGTATACTGACTTGGTTTTTGATGGGCATGTAACAGTAGCTTTACGTCCATCTTCACTTAATTCAAAATTAATGTCTTCCATAGTGTGGTCGCTTAAAGCCCTTCTTAGTTTTATACATGTCATTCTGCACATAAGACTTTTGTCTACGTGCCGATTGCTCTACCTTCATATCTGACCCACCCTTAAGTAGTGACATACATGTTGACTTTGCTTCCGCAAGAAGGTAAGGGTGCATAGTGCCATCAACCTCAGGTACATAAGTATCATCCTGAGAGAACACCGGGTAAGTAGTACCATAAGCTCGTGTCTTAGACTCTTGCAGTGTAGTGTCTACGTCAGAGTCATATGCGTCCATAACAATGTGCTCATCGTCAAAAGAAGTGTAATATGATGGCATTCTGTCGTTATAGACACGTATCTTAGTGCCAGCAACCTTATCATTAACAACCGTTGCAGAACTAAGGCTACGCCTGTCTGACCTATTAATAAAGTCAAGAGGTTCTAACCACTTAATATCACTATATGCGTATGTGCCATCAGAGCTGACATCATAAGATAAGTTTTTAATCTGTTTTACGTTAGTTGGGTACTTAAAGTGGGTAGGAAAGTCTGTATCAGACAGTGCCGTCAACTTTATGAAACTTTCGTGCTCAGGCACGTCACGTGAAGCAATGATGTTATAAAAGGTAGTCTCTACAATCTGAGCTACTTGCATTGCCTCAATAGAATCTGAAATTGAGTTAACTTCCTGACTATCCATGTCACTTAAGATGTTCTGTACAATCTCTAGCAAATTCTTTTTGATAGCCATTAAATATTACCACTCGATAACATAGAGATAAACACTTGTGGTTTAGTAATTTCAATTGTCCCTGTGTCTGTAGACAAGAATACCTGACCACCGTTGTTTTTAAAGTCAGTGCCACAAGGTACAGGGAAACCAACTGAAATATTGTAGGGTGGCGTTTTAGAGACAGAGATAAACCGTGTTACTAGAATATCAGTTATACCAGCTGCACCACCAACATCTAATGTAAACTCTAGCTCAGTAGGTGATCCTGTCTTAGCTGTGATTGGCAAGTCAATCCTGAGTGTATAGGAGTCACCTGCAGTAATGGGTGTGATCTTATCATTTGTAGTATCCCACAAAGAACTTGACCCACGTATTTCACGTGGAAGCTTGGTAATGTCTGTATCCGTACCAGCACCATCATTTTGCAGTTTGGCAGCTGAAGTGGTGAATGTCTGTGCTGCGCCATCATCTTTATAGTTGCCCCAACCAATAGGTAGGTAGGTCCAGTCACCAGAACCCGCACCATCGGAAATATATACCTTACCAACAGCTGCAGATGCAACACCCTTAGGTTCGTGCAGTTTAGACCCTGTAAGTGAGCTGTGTGTTACGTTTGCCATTTGTATCTCCTCAGGCTAATTAAATATACTAAAGGGGGACCGAAGCCCCCCAGTAGATTGCTATTACTTAACTTCAATGTACTCAATTACAAGCTTAGCAACGCCAGCTGTAAATGTGCCAGTGTTTGCAGTTGTCACATATGCGTCAGCTGCACCAACAGTAGCTGTGCCACCGACCAATGCACCGTCACATACGACAGCTTTGTTTGCACCAAGAGCAGCAGCAGCAACTGCAGCATCAATGCCATCAACATCGATAGCAGAGCCAGCTTTAGTAGCTAGGCCAAAGTTAATTGACGTACCACCAGCAGCTGCTGTTTTAGCAACTAGAGTAGCAGACTTGATAAATGAACCTGCAGGGATGTAGGCATCATTTGGCTTAACTGCACGAGCAGCTGTCAAGTCAAGATCAACAATCAAAGTTTTGAACATAGGGTCGGCTGTTACACCGCCCTCACGTACTTCACCCTGTTCGCCATGTAGTAGAACGGTAAGACCGTCAGCATTTGTCCAAGACATATTATATTCCTTCTCTATCTAAGATTAAACGTTTGTTTTAGAAACAACACGAACCATGTTCTCAGGACGATATAGCTTCACGCCATAACGAGCTGTAGTTACATACTCATCACGTTGTTTGTTCTTGTTGTACTCGTAGTCAACCTCAGGCTGCTGTCGCCATGCGCCTACAAATGGCTGTGCCGCTTGGTCAGCAGAGAAGAACAAGTTAGCCTTACCGTTAACTGTGCTGAAGTCTACACCAGCGTCAGCTGCTGTGTTCAATGCACCATCAGTAACGTCTTTAAGGTAGTTTGAGCAGTATACGTCAAAACCGTACACGTTCTTAACAAACTTCATGCCAGATGCGATACCATCAGAAACGATACCTTCCCAACGTGGGTTGTCAGAAACGCTAGTCAAGCTAGTTAGTGTGTTAAGTGTGTACTCAACAGACGGGTCAACAATCGCCACTAGGTTACGATCAGGGACATTAGCTTTCTTAAGTGCATAACGAGCACGGGCAAAGTCATCAACATTGATAACAGCGCCAGTACCACCAGCAGCCCAACGGTGTTCAATGCTGTCGATAACTTCATTTGAGTTAGCAGAAACGCCAACCTCAGGTGTAGCAAGAGTAGTTGACTCGAAGTGTGTCATGATTGCACGTTCCATCTCAGGAACAAAGCTTGACACAAGCTGAGACATGTAGTAAGAGTCTTGCTTAGCTTTCTTAGTGATGTATGTTGCACTTGACAAGTACTCAGTGATTGAGAACTGGAACTCACCAGTATCAAGTGGACGGTATTGTACATCTGTATCTTCTTCGTAGTCATCAACTTGTGCTTGACCAATAGAAGGGATTGTGAACAGATCGCCATCAGGGAAACCTTCAAGCATACGTACATATTTTTGCGCCATCATCTCATCGCGCAGGATTTCTTTAAGTTCGCTGGACCAGATTTCATCACGGATCAGCAAGTTAGTATTACCAGTTGTCATTCCAGACATATTATTACTCCAAATTAATTAATGTTGATTTATAGGTTACCGAACTTATTACCAAGGCGCTGCTTATCTTCCATCATTTGTTGCTGCGTCTTAGGGTTATAATATAAGCTACGGTTATTACGACGAAGGTCTTGGTAGTATTTCCAATCCCTAGCGCCACCTGACTGTTGTCCAACCGCTTCTGATTGAACGTCACCCTGAGTAAGGTTAATCCTAGTCGGGGCAGGTTCTCCTAGAAGTGCCATGAAAGCTGTAGGGGACTCAGCTGCTAGTTCTTCCATGCGTGACATGGTTAGCCCAAGTTCCTTTACTTTCTTAGTTACAATATCGTTAGCTTCTGCACCATACTTTTCAGTGAGGGTATTATCAACTAGGTCGATATTTTGTTTTACAGTAGCTTTGACCTCTCGGTCAGTCAGTGTCTTCTCAACAAGGCTTGCTAATTTCTCTTCAATGTTATCGTCGCCGGTAAGCGGGTCAACAGTGCCACTATCTTCAGTATCTCCTGCAGGGTTTGCCGATGTGGGATCGACTGCCTTGTCCTGCAACTGTTTGAGTAGTTGTGCTGAATAATCCTGTTTGCTAAGGTCTTCACGCATCTCAGCCAATTGAGCCTCAAGAGACTTAATATGGTTGTCAGCTTCAATTTTACCTTTAGCAATGACTTCAGGGTCAGCCCAAGTTTCTCCTCGTTCAGCTACGATTTGGTTGACAAAGGATTGTTGCCCTTCGTTTGTATCTGTAGCTTGATGTTCCTCAGAACCTGCCTGTGATTGAGCTTCGTCTTGAGTATTAAAAATAGACATTAAATGTTAATCCTTGGTTAGATCGATTAAGTTAAGTATATCGTCGATAACGGCATTGTACTCATTAACGGCGATTTGTTGGATATGCCAGTTCTCTGTGTCGTACTTACGAACAGCAGCTTTCTTGACATAATTCTTCTTGATAACCTCTGTTAAGTCATCAAAAGCGTTCTTGTAAGCCATGACCTCAGCTTTACGCTGTTCCTTGTCTTGCTTACGATCTGTGTACCAGCTCTGCTTCATAGATTAAATCCCTGCGTCTGCAGCAGCCATCATACTCTCTTCTTGAGCAAGCTGCCCTTCTTGCATAGCTTCCTGTGTCTCAAGTTGTTCTGCAACGGCAATGTTATCACCAAAGAGCGTAGGTTCACCAAGCTCATCTGAAATAATACGTGCCATTTCCTTACCAGACATGTGAGGAGCCACTGTAGGGTCCTGAGCCTTGATTTGGTACATCTGTGTGATGTTTTGCACTCTACGTGCTCTCTCAGCGAAGTGACGAGCACCAAGGGGTACAATCTTACCCTTAGCTGTGATGTCTTCCTTAGTAATCTCTTGGAACAGCTGGATGCCAGTAGCGTCATCTACTACACGAATAGTGTCTGACATGTGCATCTTACGACGAGCCATTGCAAGCATTGCATTAAGGATTTTCTCAATGAATGTACGCTCAAAATGAGCTGTCTTGTGTTGGTAGATACGTCCTGATGAGTTATCAAGTGACTGTACCTCAAAAGCAGTCTTTTCACCCGGTGTACGGATACCCATAGATTGCTTAGGAGCGCCAGCTAACTCTTCCATACGGCGCTCAAGCTCTTGTATCTGCATGTCAGCCTGTAGAGCAGTAGCATCTGGTTGAAGATAACCTATGTCACCTTCTTCACCAATAAATACCCGACCTCCCGGTTCAAAGTCAAAGTCCTCAACGTCACCCTTGATTTTAAGCATAGGGTAGGCAATCTGATCAAATACGTCAGCCTTAAGGTTTTCAAGGTGGTCAATACGGTACTGAATGCCAATCAAATTGTCCAAAGGACCCATTGCATAAAGATTGTCAGGGCGTGGCCTCCAACCTGAGTGGAAGATAGGTGAGTTACCTAACCACGAAGGTTCTTCGACGTTACTAAGTACATAAGCTCGGTCTAGCACCGTGATAACACGATCAGACATAAGTTTACCTGACTCGTGGTCGTAGATGTCACCATAGAACGTAAGAATCTCTACATAGTCACTTTCGTAGTACATCTGGATACTAGAGAAACCATCTGCAACAAATCCATCAGCTTTCTCCATATGACCATCAGATGATCTTACTGTATTACGTGCAGCAAGTGATTTATCAAACACCGCTTGCATAGTCTGATCGCCACTCTTATCAATGATACGCTGAACTTCACCAAGTGATTTTAGTGAGCGAATAATCTTAGGTGTATTAGCAAAAGACTTAGCTGCAGGGTTAAAAGTAATGTCATAAGGACTAATACGTGTTAACTTAGGTCCTGTGTACTGAGGAATAAACTCACCATCCTCTTGGATAATGTAGTCATCCACCCATTCAACCATGCCAAAACAGTTGCCTGTAAGCAACCAATCTGACAACAAAGAGTTTACTTCATCCTCAAAACCACTGGCAGCAACTTTGTTCTCCATATAAGACTGGATAACATCACGCTTGTCCTTAGTGGCATCTTCTTGAGTATCCGCTTGCCACTTCATCCACTTCATTTGTGGAAATAGTGTCATAAAATAGTTGGCAAGTAGATTATCATAAATCTGTGTTAGCTTAGGTGTTGTTGTAGTGTTTGACCAAGGTAACAAAGCATTTGCTGTAGTCTTAGTATCAGTAGCAAATACATAATTACGTGTGTCTTTTGTTTGCTCTACCCAAGTATCACGTAGCATACGCCACTCGGAGTGTCTGTTACCAATATCAACTGCAAGCTGATCCGGGTCTAGCATATGTGCCACGTCTAAAGTAGTAGTCATCTTGATCCTGCTCTAAATTTACTCTCAGACCATACAATATTACTTTTGTTTGTACGTCCTAAATTTCTTGTTGGTTTAATAGCCATGTCAACAGCTGTGGCTAGTGCATCTTTTACGTCATCATGTGGTGGGTTACGTTGACCTAGTTCATCCTCTAGGTATTGGTTGTTACCACCTCTGTAATGCCACATAGATAAGTTGTCATAACGTGGCTCTAAGATACTTGAGATACGTTCGTCTTTATTACCCTGCTGCTTATTAGGTCTGTATTCCTCAATAGACAGGGATAGACCATTTTGCTTGACAAGTTCCTTTAACTGTCTTACAATAGCCATCTGAGCTACTGAAACCTCTGCTCTCATCTTTTTAAAGAACCACTTAGTATGGGCATCAAAGATATGCTCAAAGTAATCAGAGATACGATCAGTTTTAAACCTGTCAATATCCATAATATAAATGTTGTTATCTGCGTCAATACCGATGGTAACTAATGCAGTATAGTCAGCCTTAGCTTTCAAACTGTACGCAAAGTCAATAGCTGCATAAACGTTTAAACGATTACCACGGTAGTACCAGTAACTGCCATCGATCTTTAAATGCTTCCTATCGTAATACTGAATCTTATCACGAGATACAGGAATATTATCAGGGTCACTAGGGTCATTGTAGTACTGCGCTCTAAACTGAGCACGATCAAGGTATTTACCCTTTTTCTTAGCTAGTGTTGGTATATCAAAACCAAACCACTTGCCATCTCTACGTTGTTGGCGAGGCCACAAGAATTGACCTGTGCCATCGCCCATGTCCTCTACAGGACGTTCAAATGTTTCATATATAGGCTCTTCACCTACTTGATTGCCCTTGTCGTCAAAGATAACCTCTCTCATCGACATAAGGTCATTATAAAGGTCTTTAGCATGGTAACGAGTACCTACCACCCATTCTTTAGCATCAGCGCCCTCAATAGACGCTAGGAGGCTGTACTGACTGGCTACTTTATTACGACCTTCTTGGGTTAGTGCATTCTCTGCTACAACAATATCATCTAGAACGGCAATATCACAGTGTAGGCCCGTGAGACTCGTTGTCAAACCAGCTGTAAAAATACTAGGCTCTCTAATGTTCTCTGTCTTACGTAGGGGGTGATCGAGGCTAATCTCAGTGTTTGTCCACTTTGCTCGCTTACCTTCCTCTACAAGTAAATGCTCAGGCCAGTATCGTTTAAATATTGGCGTGTCTAATATACCCTTAATAAAACTTAACTGTTTCTCTGCCAAGTTAGATGTAGCTGAGATGTACAAGATACGTAGTGTAGGGTCCTTTGCAAGAGCCTGTGCAACTCTATAAGCAACCAACCGAGATTTGCCATGATCTCGTGGGAACAGCAGGAGCTGAAAAGATTTGCTATCCTGTCTAGTCCACCAGTCTATGGCTTCTCTGTGGCAGTCACCTAAGACTTGCGAAGGAGCTACTAGAGATATGAAAAATGCCAAATCTGTTTCTGCTCTTTTTCTAATATCTTCAATGCTATCCATAAATTGTCTCTTGTTATTGTAATAATTAAGGTGCGTCTGTTACAATGTCAGCTGCTGTCATGTTGTACATAACGAAATGTGCGCTACCTACATTATCTTGAATGTTGGGGTATGTATCACCGTCACCCATACGCCACCAATGATCTGGTGTTGTTGTTAAAGCAGATAAATCATGTGTAGAGCCTGAGTTATAAATGTCAGAGATGTTAGCTGACTGATCTGAACCCCAAACAGCAAGTTCATCAATACGTGCGTTACGTAGGTATTGACCGCTTGATTGCCTACCTAAGCGGAAGTTGTCTGGGTCAACCCCCGAGGAGTACCCATAGTTATTGTTAGAATTATTTGTTGACTGCAATACGCCGTTAATGTAGATAGAAAACCTGCTATAGTAAGAAGCTAGGTCACCAGACCCTGCACCTGTTGTACCACCATCATATGTAACTAATATGTGTTGCCAAGTTTCAGCAGTTATGCTCCCTGAAGTTGTCTGCAACCGTAAATGATTACTGTTAGACCCGTAATGTAGTCTCAACCTTTTTTGACCATTATTATTAGTTTGGCGTAGTTCAACATAACCCGAATTAACCACATCAGAATCACCAAAGTAAAAAATAGTTTGCCCTGAGGTTTCGGTACTACCTTTGAACCACAAGGATACAGACCATGCGTCACCACTACCAGCGCCATTAGAGTCACGGCCAAAAATACCATCAAGAAGAGTAGCGTTTGCGCCCATGTAGTCTTGGTTTTGGAAATTAATTGACTTAGTGTTTGAGTATGGTGGTGCAGACACTGTAAGAACAATAGTCTCTGTATCCTCACCAAAATAATTAATTGCTTTAGCTGTGATGTTGTATGTACCAACGGCCAAACCTGAGCCACCAATAAGCTTTCTAACGTTACCTTCAACGGTTGTAATGCCACTAGGTAGGTTTAACCATTCGTAACCTACGCCGTTAGTTGCAACCAACTCATAATTTAACGTATCACCCTCAGTAAGAGCAACAGAAGTGCTACTTGTAATTACAGGCGCATCACCTGTTGACGATCCTGCAGAAGCAAATAAAGCATTAAGGGCATCACACGCTGCAACAGGCGTTGCTCCGTAAGTATTTCCTTGGGGGTCTAAAAAATAATCATGAGCAACACCTTTAAATAAGAAAATATCCCTAGCTAAATCTTTAATATCAAGAACTGTGTCAGACGGATCATTCATTAGTGCCTGTAGTGAGTTTAAGAACTGCACCCCGTTGCTGTCCTCTACAAAAATAGCATTAGCAGCTTCATCCTTGTGTATTGTAACCGTCATTTAGAATAAACCTTTACTGCCATACCTGCGTTAACTACAGACCCTGCCCCGGAAAGTTTTATCTGAAGGTTTACAGGGTTATCCCTAGTGTTTAAATCACCAACGTATATATACAATGCCTGTAAAGCAAAACGATAAGGTATACCTGCACCTAAGTCTAATCTACCTAGTTGTTGCTCTAGTGTATAGGCATCATCACCGTTACCAAGGCTAAACCTAAAGGCTAGCGCTGAGTTGTTTGCACTTGGCGTTACTGTAAAATCGGGTCTTATTAGTAAATCTGAGCCAACTTGCAGCCCTGTTAAGTCTAATGAACCCCCTGAGCCTAACAAAGTACTTAAGCCCGGTGGAAGTTGTTCCTGTGTAAAACTGCCTAGACCATCATTTGGTAGTGTTGTCCACACATCTTCTACAAGAGTGATAGGTGTAGATGCTGTTGAAAAATCGTTATAGTCTGCAAAGCCATCGTGTATCGTTGCTGACACACCTGCATCACCTGTATCACCTTTTTGTGCAAAAACGTCCCAATATGTTTCGTCTGTAGGTAAAATGCCAAAACTGTTTTTAATACATACGTAGCTAGAGCCGTTGTAAAGAACACCGTCATTAACTTTGTAGCTTATAGTCTCATCAAACTCACCACGCCAAAACATTGTAACTAAATTACCCACGTTAAGGAGGTTATTGCCGTTAAGGTCAAGGTCAGCACTCATGGCATTTGGTACAGAACCATCAAGTGAAAGTGTATTATCTAGTTTAGTATTAATAGCTTCAAAGTTAGCATTAATAGGCACATGATTACCTGATGCACCTGTAATTGACACTATATCTGCTTTTTTAGCCATTATAAATTACCTTATTTTAAAGCGTCTTTACCTTCGTCATGCTCAATAGAACGTTCAAGGTGACCGGGGTCAATCTTTTCTAGCACCCAACCAACAATACGCCAGTGCCACTTATGTTGATTCTTAGCTGCCCTAGATGAAATTGTCTCGTCAGGGTCACCACCAATTAAAACGTTTGCAAACTGATCTAGAGATATTAGTATATTCAGACCATATTTCTTCATATTAGTTTAAGCCACCAAGTACAGCTTCAATTTCAGCCATAGTTGTTGCTGCCTCAACCTCTGCAAACTTTACCCTTGCGGCTACATGAGCAGCATTAATGTGAGCTAGTAAGCTCTGGCCTACTGCCATCATCTGTGTCCCGTCTAATGTGACAATAGTATCGTCGTGCAAAGACCAGTCAATTGAAAATGGTTGAGAAGTTACACTAGCCATCAAAGCTGCTTGACTTGCACCGTCAACATTTGTTTTACTCTCCGCATCAGCACTAAACTCACCAATGCCATCTACTGTAAAAGGTAATTCTTTTTGTGCTGTACGCCACTCTTCAATTTTCTTGTATGCAATAGGTTTTGCTTTTTCAACGTCAACCTGAATTACATCATTGTTTAAAACCCATGCAGACCGAAACATACGGTCTTCTAGTGGAGCGGCTGATGTTAATT
>Ga0208299_1001077_pt1 | contig 21572 bp, 28 predicted proteins | sample 15_taG_FD_184089 | JGI IMG/M metagenome (GOLD analysis project Ga0208299, IMG submission 184089) | Marine viral communities from the Subarctic Pacific Ocean - 15_ETSP_OMZ_AT15312 metaG (SPAdes) (version 2) | ecosystem: Environmental > Aquatic > Marine > Oceanic | place: Pacific Ocean | collected...
TTTGCTCATGATGTTCAGCATAGGTTAATAACGCAAGCCAAGCCGCTGGGTCTGACTCAGGTTTTAATTCTATTACTGACTCCCCTTTAACCATTTTTACTTTAAAGGTAGAATTAGACATGTTTTTTAACTCCTGTACTTTACTAGTCTATTCTATTATACTCTTATTAGTCCGAAAGTCAACTTACCTTCTAGATAGAGGAATTTTATTTATATCGTGGTTGTTGATTTCTTTCATTGATTCTTTTATCGGCACTTGCGGTAAATCACATAGTCGCCGCAAAGTATTGAGCGAGCCGAGAACATTTAGCACTTCAGATTGCCCTGACCCAGCCGTTAGAGAATCTTTACGAAATTCTAATTTTTGGAGATAAGCTTCTGCCTGATGGGTATTAACATCTTGCATGTCAAACTCAGGGTTTCCTTCTACCAATGCAGTTTTTATCTGTGACCATAAATCTATTTCACGCATACGGTCTTTAGCTTCTATGTGCATACCTTCTCTTGCCCAGATAGCACCGTCCTTATCCACTTCTAGGCTCATACGCTCAAACTTGTTCAGGTCATCGCCTTGAAGCTTTTCTTCGATTTCGAGAAGAGCAATGTTGTTTCGGCGGTAATTAAAGGACAACTGTACTAACTGTTCGTAGAAAACCGATTGCTCCCGAACGCATTGCCAGTATTTAGAGGCAGGTGTTGGGTGCTTGCTGTCATCAAGAACCGAAAACATCATTTCGGTTTGAGTGCGCCAGATTTGTCGCTTCTTATATGTCTCTTCTAATTCGTCAGCTAGTTCTGATAATTTCGATTCCAGTTCATCAGAAAGCATTGGAACTTCGGATTTTTTTGTTTTTTCAATTATCATTAATTCCGTTGAAATGTCGGTCATGGTAATGTCTCCCGCTCTGCTATTTGCTTAACTCCGGTATCATGGTAGATATCTTCGACATACGCAGCGATGGCAGCATCTACCCACGCATCGTAGATTGTTTGTGCCTCCGCTTTTGTTATCGCTGTAAAACTATTTCGTGTTAGCCACCATTCAGCCCCGTCGTTGATAACTAAGATGTTACCATATGTCTGTATAACTAGTCCACGGTCTTGTTTATCTTCGTGAGTCACGACACCTTTGGTTGTTATTGTTGCTTGTGTGTATAACATTATGATGTTGCCGCCGCTGTGAAGTATTGGTTTGAATCATCGTTTTTGGAACCATCCCAATAAGACCCGCCAGCTTGGAACGCTTGCCCTGTTGATTGAAGCCCGCCTCCGCCCCAACCTGCCACTATTGTCTTTCGTGGCAACACATTTTCAGTTGACCATGAGTCGTCCACCCATGATTCAACGACATCTCTCATATTTGAGCCGCTATAAGCACCTCCGGGTGGGCCATATCCCGCTATCTTGTAAACTCTTGTTCCGTCGGAAGAAGAAGTGCAGTATGCCAAACCCACCGATACGGAAGACTTCGCAGTCCATGAACCCGCAGTTTTGCTAAACAGGTTAGCTGCGGTTCGGAAGCTTCCCCCCCAATCTGCATCCAAAGCCCCACTAGCTGAGAGGCAAGCGTCTAACCCTCCACCACCTGCGTTTTGACCAGTCCCCGAACCAGCACCGTTACTGTCAACACTTTCATTTGTCCAAGTGGTTCCGTTATAGGTTTGAGTAAGTTTTATATCCCGAACAGTTGGCCCGTAGTTTGAGCCTCCTGTCGCAAATTGACTAGCTTGCACTTCCCCGCCTCCGGTAGCATACGCAGTTTCTCCAGCCATGCTGTTTACTGTTGACCAAGTTGAACCGTCATATTCATCTGTGGTACTAGCACTATCGCTACCGTCGTAACCGCCATAGATAACGGCTGCGCCCTGTGAGCCACCGCCTTGTGCTGAACTGTGCTTTGCTCCGCCAGTTCCGGTACTACCCGACCAAGAACTTCCATCGTGTTCGTAGGATAACGGGCTAGCAAGCCCCGCATTTACATATAAAGCTGCCCCGACTTTTCCGCACATTAGTACATTTTGGGAACCCACAGGAATGTTATCTCCGGTTGACCAAGTTATGCCCTGATACGAAGTACCGCCACCACCAGACGATACATTCTCGATATCGTTTAGTTCTTGGACAGAACCGATAGCAACACCATTGATCGCATGAACGTTTGCTATAGCAATACCGTTTACATCGTCTATTTCGCTAGTAGATGGAGTAGCTGATATACCACGTAGTTCAACTACTGTACCAGCAACAAAGTTTGACCCAGCAGAAGGAGTAAGTGTGATCGCTTCAATCGCAGCGGTGTTCTCCCATCTATTAGCCCTCAGATATACACCAGTTGCTGAGTCCCCCCGAAAAGAAGTAGATATTGAATTTTTATGTCTGTCAGTTTTAGTGTAGTTTTGAAGCGTTATTGTGACCATTCCAAAAACATCTGCCGTTTCACTAGCAGCAGGGATATTTCCGACCGCCCTATCACCCCCAGAACTTGTAGCAGTATCGGTGCTACCTGCACCTTGAAATAATTGAGTATCGTAATTTGAATCCGTCGTGTCATTCGACCCACTAACAGGGGTCAGGCTCATCAATATGTCATCTGATGTTGCAGACCTATCATCACGAATAAATGCAGTAACTTCAAGGTGGTCGTATGTTTGAGGAATGTCTGTAAATGCAACAGAAGATGCATCCCCCGTTAATTCAGTTCGGGTAATCTGATTTTTTGGAACGGCATATATCGACAGCATTGACTTAGCTGCAAAGTTAGATGTGTTTGCCCCTGCAACCGCAACTCTCGTTACAGCATCGGTGTTGTTCCAGCGAAGCATACTTGCTGCAATTTCAGCACTACCATTAGAGAAGTGACCGCCACAGAATCCTCCTATCACTCTGTCTGTGGAAGTTGTTGTATCGGAAAAGTTAGGTATTTGTGCTACAAGAGAACCAAAGACATTGGCATCCCCTTCATTAGCTGCTGCACAATGCCCGAAAACATAGGTGTTGTTAGCATACGCAGCGACTTCTGCCTGATGCCCGTTTAGACGCTGCCTTGTATAGTTACCTGAGGTTGTGTCACCGTTTAACCTGAATGATACTTCTTCAATAGCAGAAGAATGAGTTGACCTTAGGTTTCCTATTACTACTAAGTCTCCATCGGCAGCAGATATACCAGAGTGGTCGAAGCTACCGGCACTAGTCAAAATATCTTCATCAACGATATACGCCTCATCAACGACTGCAATTTCAAAAGTAGACCCCACACCAAAACCCGTACCTCCGGTAGATTCAAATGTGACGCTAGTAATTGCATCGGTGTCAGCCCACCGTCCCGTTGTTAGCCATAAGCCGTAGTCGTGGTCAACTCCACCAACACCTATAACATTCTTATCTGAGTTTGTAGTGAAAGCGTCTGGAACAAGCCATTCGCCCCCACCGAACTCGTTAGACTCATCATCTATCTTGCAAAGCCACAAGCGAGAGTCAGCACTTGTTGAGTGTGTGTAGGCTTCAGTAGTGTTTGTTCCTTGAATTGATTGCTTCCAATAGTTGCTAGTTCCGTCGCCGTTGAATCGCAAATAAACGCCGTCATCTTGGCTGTCATGTGTTGCATTGACACGAATAACTAAATGCCGTGGGGTACCGCCGGGGCTTGCGTAGTAAAGCGTTACAAAACTAGTTGCGGCAGTAAGTGTTTGCGTTACAACTGGAATAGTCGGAATACCTAGCATTTAAACCTCGAATGTGTGACTGCCACCAGCAATGATAAGCGTTCCTGCCCCACCTGTTTTTACTGCCCCAGATGCGTCAAGAATTACAAACGTCAGCACAGCTTTGAAGCTGTCGGCTACATCGCCCCATGTGAACTGCCCATTGCTGTCCGTTGTCTTGATACCAGAGCCAGAATCACCGTGTACTAGCTTCCAGCCAGCACCAACCGCCGTTCCATTCTGTTTTATTGTTCCAGTTATAGTTGCCATATGTCCTCTTTATGCGTGTTCTATAATGTCGTTAGAAGGATTGAAGTAGACAGAGTTTGCTGTCATAGCCCAACCAAGTACCTGCACGAAGTCTCCGTCAGAATCGGGAGCAGTTTGTTCCGGTACATTTTGGGAACTTGTTTCTGCTTCAGGAGTATATAAAGCCCCACCTATTGTGTAAGAAGGGAACGAACCGTTATCTGCAAGGAATCCTTGAAGTAGGAATAACCCTGCCGCATCTGCACTTATATCTGCTGCTGCCATAGCGACACATCTTGATGTAGCTGCTGCTGTTGCAACTGCTTTCCACATCTTGCTGTCACTAGCTTTGAAATAAACCACTTCTCCACGTACTAAGTCTTCTCCTGCGGTAAATGTTGCAGTAACTCCTGAAACAGTTTCATCTGCTGGAGTAGAGTCGATCATTACGTCTAGAGTAGATTCTAATTGGTTTGCAAATACTGTATTACCAGTAATACGCAACTGGTCTGTACCGTCCTCATCGTACTCAATGGACGCATCTTGACCATTACCAAACTTAATCGCTTTATCATCAGCGATGAATATCTCTCCCCATTCAGCAGAAGTAGAACCTAAATCTGCTCCTCCTACTGCATCAGGAACGATAGATGTTTCTGCTGTAAACGTATTAGTTCTAATACCTGAAGTACCGTTGTCAATCGCCCCAAAACCTGAAGTAATTGAACCTGCATCTAAAGCACCCGTAGTAACGATATTACTATCACCCGCCGCTGGAGCAGCCGATATATCAGATAATACCTCAGAAGCGGAGCGTCCTTCAATTGATGTGCCATCAATCCTGAGGAAATCGTTATCCGCCGCACCTGTTGTAAATACTGGAACATTTGTGTTAGAAATACCAGTTGCAGCAACCGCAGCAGTGCCAAGACCTAAGTTAGTTCTTGCATCTCCCGCAGACGACGCTCCAGTACCACCATGGGCTACAGCAACATCAGTTGCTTCCCACGTACCTGAGGATATTGTCCCTAATCCAGTTATATTAGATTGATTAGCTACCGACAACAAGCCAGCATTAGTCATTGACGCTGTGCTACCCATAGTCAGAGTACCTGCTATGATAGTCGTAGACGCAGCCCCTGCTCCAATAGTTACGTCAATTTCACCGTCTGCATCCTTAACACCTAATATTTGTAGTCCAGCAGTCATAGTGGCATCATTTTCTGCCACAGAGAATTTAATTCCACCTGCCTCAGAACCGTGATCGGCTTCTATAACATACGCTTCCATCCTTGCAAGTTCTTCAGGTGCGTTATTGCTAGCATCAGTGCCGTAGAACGTAAGAGTTCCTATAACATCGTTATCGGCACCCTGTCCAGAGCCGGGGTCTTTAATAAACTTCAGGATTCCGGCGGTAGCATCGGCGTGAGTGTTAGTAACCGTAAGAAGGGGTTGGTTGGCACTAGCTGAAGTAGCAGCTAGACTGGTAGCTGCCCCAGCCGCAACTGCTGCATATTTCAATCCAGTAGCTTCACTAGAATCAACTGTAAGGACATGACCGTCACTTGCCCCAACTGCTAATACGCTTGGGTTTCCACTTCCATCCCCCGCAAGTATTCCACCTTTTGTAGACATATCTACGGCTGTGACTGCTGATGTGCCGTTACCAATTAGAACGCCGTTTGCGGTAAGTGTGGAGGCTCCAGTACCACCGTGTGCTACGGCAACGTCTGTTGCTTCCCACGTACCCGTTCCAATTGTGCCAACGGAAGTTATCTGAGTCTGAGAAGCATCTACGCCTATTACGGAACTTGAAGCGGTTAGTCCTGTACCTGCAAATAAGGTTGCTACATCGGCTAAATCTCCTTTTACAGATGCATTACTATCAGTAGTATCTGTAAAGACTATGTAATCGCCATTAGCAATTGCTGTATCGGTAAGCTCTGAGAGGTCAAGTGCCAGAGAAACACCACCACTAGAACCACCACCGGAAAGTCCGTTGCCAGCCGTTACACCTGTAATATCCCCTGTAGTTGGGGTAGCCCATGTAGGTACTCCAGAGGCTAAGGTTAATACTTGTGTGTCTGAACCTTTACCTAGTCTAGTTACAGTTCCAGAAGAGCCTCCATATATAATGTCACCTTCCGAAGTCATAGGGGAGAGGGCATCAAAACCAGCGGTAGCTGTACTTGCCCCTGTTCCACCATGAGCCACCGCAACGTCTGTGGCTTCCCATGTTCCAGTACCAATTGTACCAACTGACGTTATCTGAGTTTGGGATGCATCTACGCTAAGGGAGTGGGCTACGCTTTCTCCACTAGTTGCACCGCTTGAGGTCAAACCTGTGCCAGCAGTAACAGTTGCAACATAATTACCCGTGGTATGTGTCCCCATCGTAATGAGATTGTTAAGTGTAGATGCACCAGTACCACCATCAGCGACCGCTACATCGGTACCACCTGCACGATAAACAGCATTGCCTTCAATAGTAATATCACCAGAACCTGAGCGAGCAATAGTGGTGTCTGAAGCGTGACCAAGTTCTATGGTTCCTGATGTAGTTAAAGAACCATCATCATTAATAGTTAATGCTGTGGATAAAGAATTTAAAGAGCTACCTGAACCCCCCGCATTAGCAGTTTGGAATATAATAGCTCCACCAGCACCAGAACCCTTACCCCGTCCACCTTGTATAGTAAGTGCGCCACCTGCAATATTATTTGTAGTTCCTGCGGTAGTGGCACCTGCTGATATTGATAAAGCTGTACCCGCTGTGTCATGCGCTGCTGCTGTGGGTATTAGCTTATTACTATCAAATAGTAAGTCTGTTTCAGCTTGAATGGCTGATGTTCCATTACCTGTTAATATTGCATTTGCCGTTAGCGAAGATGCGCCCGTACCACCATGGGCAACACCTACGTCAGTAGCTTGCCATGTTCCTGTGGTAATAGTGCCTACACCCGTAATATTTGTCTGGGAAGCTGTTTGGAGCGTTCCTGCTACTTGTGTAGCGGTGATTCGCCCTGTGCTGGGATTGTAGTGGAAATCCCCATCCATCTCTAACGCTTGAGACCCTGTACTATCGGCAGCGTTAGCGACAAAGGGGATTAAGTCATTCTCGTCAGTAGATTCATTATCTGTAATTGTAATAGAGTCACTTAGCAACCCGACAGTAAAATCTGAGCGGGTCATGTATTTAACCTTATCGGGAGATTCAGAAACGTCTAGCAATAATAGAAGGTCGTCATCCGAAACGGTCTCCTCTACCTCTTGATCGGTAAAGATATCTTTATCTATAGAGGTTGCGGGTACATTTGTATCAAATAGGTTACCCTTATGTAATCCACCGCTTCGGCTACGTGTAGGCATTTATCTTCCCCAGATTATTCCACGAATTCGCACATTGGTACTAGCTGTTCTTAGGATACTAATCTTTGTATTAAACCAAATACCTTCATCAAAATAACCTTCATTTTGGGGAATAAGCATAGAAGAAGTAGTTGCATCGTCATCAAATTCTATATATGCGTCCGCAGACTCAACTACAAAAGACACTTTATTAGCTTCAGACATTATTCCAGATAAAGTAACTGCGTCCTCCGCACTACTTGACGATGTGGTAAAAGTAAATGTTTTATGCTTACCGTAATTTTGTAGTAGCTCAATTTCTTGTCGCCACAGTTTCTCTGCCATAATTTAATCCTTTTTCCTTAGTAGTGTCGGTTTTCCTGTCCCTAATGTGTTACTCCTTGGTTCGTAAGAAACAGGGAATTTAAATCCTTCTTTTTTTGATATTGAAGCCACAGACGCAAATCTTGGTTTCTGTATCTCTGCTAATAACTCCTTATTTAATTGAGACGCTCCGTAGTATTTACCGGTCAAGTCTTTCAACATTTCCGAATAACTTTCCACTAGTTTTTTAGAACGTGTTGCCGAAGTAAAAGCTTTCTGTTTTTCAGCTTCTGCTTTTTTCTCCTTAGCCTCAAAATCATTTCTTTCTTTTTGCGTTTCAATTAATTTATCTTTAACCTCTTGATATATTATACTAGTTTCACTGTTTTTTGCTGACTCCTGATCAAACTTAGCCTGTAGAAGATTTTTCTCCATATTGGCTTTTAAACTAGATTGGTTAGCCTTAGTTTCAGCAGCTTCGCTAGAATGTAATACTTTCTTCAGGTTGGTTATTTCAAGTGTTTTTTTATTTATTATGTCCACTTTATTATCGTGTTCTTCAACTACTAAGTGAAGTTTACCTTGAAGTTCCGCTACCTCACCATTCAACTCTCTATGTTGCTCGATTACCTGTTTAATCTTAGGTTCTCGTTTTTCATATTCATCTAAAGAAGTAGACACCGTAGAAATTTTTTCGTTTAGTTGCTCTACTTCTTTTTCTGCTTCCTTCTTAGCGGTTACCGCTTCTTGTCGTTGTATTTTTGCAGACTCTAACTCCGCTAAAACTTCATGTAGTCTAGAGTTGTCTTCAGATAGCTCTGAAATTCTATCTTCATAAGTTTTAACCTGCGTTTCATTAACGAAAGAAATCTTAGGGGAACGCCCCAATTTTTTCTTTAGCCCCGAAACAGATTTTTTATTGGGGTTATTATTAAAGTCACTCAGTTTCATTTAATTCTCTCGCAGGAGTTGAGTAGAATTTATAGCCCATCTCTGTGTTACATAAATTGGTAATCCAATTCTTTTTATCGTTGTGTACAGAGATTCCAACCCCGTCAACCATAATGTCGCCTAGCAACAAATCTTCAATCTGCGCCCCAAAATTATCCCTATATTCTAAGAGTTTTATTTCATCTGTGGATTCATAATATCCATATCTTCCCGCTAAAATATCAAGAGGGCTAGACTTCTTGTAAATTTCTACCTCATATCTTTTAGGGACATAAGCGACTTCTTTAATAACCTCTACCACTTCTGGGACTTGTTTAGGAGGGGAAGCTTTCTTTTTTTTCGCAACTTTTGTTTTAGTTGCTTTCTTTTCCACCTTCTCATCTACCTCACCCAATGTGGCGTAGCGAGGCTTTCGCTCTTCTTTTTTTTCTACCATTACTTACTCCTTCGTTTTGCTTTTCTACCCGTAGCCTTTTTTCTAGGCTGCATAGCTTTAGGTTTTGCTGAAGATATTTGTTTTTTAGCACCCGTCCTAAAAGCTGATGTTGCTCCTTTAGCACTACCAACCCCTGCGGTTGTACCCGCCGCTGATTCAGCAATGTCTATCTTACTTCTAAATTGTCTTCCAGTACCTAAGTGGCGAAGTCGTCCTTTACCACTCAAGCCACCAACGCTTCTTTGGTGCGCTCCTGCGGCACTTGAACCAGCACGAAGCCTTTTTTTACCACCACTACCAACGTTTACTTTACCTAGATTACCGTCCCTTGTCCATCTATGGCTTACAGGATTCCAAACTTCTCCCGCTCTAGGTGGGGATGAAAGCTTTTTATCTAAAAAAGTTTCGTCGGCAGAAACTCCTTTCGCAACGGGAACCCGTCGAACATAGGTGTCTGACGAATCAGACCAATGCTTTTGTAAATCTTCCATTGTGGTTCCAGCTTTTAAGGATTTACGTTTCATTGACCGTGCGATAGTACGTTCCCACTCCCTAGCTTGCGCTCCGGTCATCTCTCCCCGTGGGGAGCCTCCCCCAGAGCGAACTATGTTATCACTAAGCGCAAGACCCGCTAAAAAAGCCGCTAACTGTGGGCTTACCTTCTGTAACGGTTCGGAATTTTTCCGTGCCTTAAGGAGTTGAGGTTTCCCTACATCCTTATATTGTTCGCTATGTTTCCCCATAGCTTTCCTAACGGCTTGCATAAATAAACCTTCTGGCGAATCATCAACTGCACTAATCATTTTATTTAGCGCAGGAACGTTATCTTCCGCCAAGAAGTCTAGAAATTTTTGGACATCAAGAGATTTTTCTGTGTCCTCTGTAGATTGTTTTGCCTTCCATGCCTTATGTTGTTTCTTAGCAGCTTTTTCATCGGCTTCCAACCTCTTTTTACCAGACGGGCCCTTATACTTCTTTGCCCCTGCACTTGTTTTTACATTTTTAGGGCCATATGTACCTTGAGTATCCTTCCCGCCTTCTTGAACTCGATTCTGTTTACCCCTTCGGTTTTGTACAGAGGGAGTTGCTACCGCTCCATAGAATTCTTTGATTCTATTTTGCTGCCCTTCTTTTAGTTCTTTAAAGGGTATTTCAGGCGGAACAGCACGGTATTTCTGTGCTAGATAACGTGCTAATCCCCACGGATTCTTAATAGGTTCCGCTTTAGATATATTAAATAATTTTAGATATTTGCCCATTGTTTATCCCCCTAGAGTATTATACTCTAAGATTAGTTTTTTCTTCAGCTTTTTGTAAAGCTACATGATATTGCAGTAATTCAACTGCGGTAAGCTCACTTACATCCGATTTTCCGAATACGTCTCGCACTAAACCGGCACCTATTTTTCCTGCTCGCCCTAACGTTTGAGACAAAGGGCTACTACTACTTACTAAAGGAGAAGACCAATTTTTCTTAGTTCTGTCCATGTAAGCTTTTGCGCCTCCCCCTGTTGCAGCACGGTAAGCGGCACCTGCTCCTCTTTTTGCTGCGGCTTTCACTCCTGATGGTTTATCGTAATGTTTAGAATCATGAATTCCTGTACCATTTAAGTGAGACATTGGGAACGATTTTGATGTCCCATCATGACTTACCCCAGCATTAGTTAATGCGTGTCCTAAGACATGCCCTTGAACTCCTTGTGCGGATGTAGGGGGAGACCCACCTAAATCTGATGACACCCCATGTGTTCCTGCGGGAGTTACTGCGTAATTTCCAGTGTCTGGAGTCGCAGATACTTTTCCATCTGCTCCCATTTCAGCGGTAGCCATGTATCCGTGCGCTCCAGTTTCAGAGTGTGCGCCAGACGCAAACGTTCCTTTTGTAGCACCGTTAGATTTCCTGTAATTATCGTCAGTTTCTTTATGTCTCCACCGTCGAGTGTCTTCATGCCATTCATATCCTTGACCCTGCATATATATAGCAACCTCTTTATCAGGAGGGCCCGATTTAGGCATGTCGTCCTCATGATGCTCAAAGTCGCTTCTAGAAAGACCGGAATCCTTTAAGTCGCTACGATGTTCTTCTATGGCATCACTATCACCGTCTTTATGAGCTTGCCTTAATTTAGACATACTCTCTTCTTGTTTTGCTGTTAGTGTTCCATGATGTTCTTTTACAGGGGAGTGATGGATTGAATCAACATCTTCGTGGCTAACCGATTCTCCTTTACTGTGATCAAACTTTGAACGACCTTTAGAATTACCTTCTCCATCAAAAGATTCTGTATGGTTTGGTGTGCCATGATCCCATATCCTAGCGTGAGACTCACTTTTATGGTCTTTTTCCTCATCAGCACCTGCCATTCGTGCCTCACCCCTTTTAACTGCCCCTGCAACTTTACCGGCAACTTTACCAGCAGCTCTACCAACCGTCTTCGCAGCAGCAGCAGGAGATTCTACTGCGTAAGAATCGGAGATTCCATCTAAATGTTTAGCAGAAAAGTTTTGGCGTTCCTCTTGTAATTTTATATCCTGAGATTGAAAGGTTTGTTGTGCTTCTGGAGAGTTTACATCTATATCATCGTCAACGGCTTGTTTGATTTGGTTTGCTACATGATTTAAATCAGCAAACTTCTCACCTTTATTAGCTTTAAATCCTTTTATATTACTTTCAGGGTCAGTTAAAATAGCTAAATGATCTACAATTGCCTTTTTAGTTTTAGTACTTAGATTATCTTGGTGAGTTTGGGCGTGAATTAATAAATCTCGTGCCATTTGGTTAGCTTTTGTCCCATGTTTATTTTCGCTACGTGTTGGTAAACTACCTGCTAACAACCCTGTAGGGTTTGCGTCCCCGAATAACGATTGTTTAATTGCGTCAGGTGAATCTACTCCATCAGGCAGTGTGTTGGCTGCCTCTACAGCAGCTTCTTGTTTTTCCTTATCGTCATCTTTTTGCTTTACCGCAGCGTCAATATCGCCCTTATGAGTATCATACAAGGCAGCAGCGTCTGATTTAGAACCTTTGTGACCTGCTTCTCTTAGTTTTTGATGTAACTCTGTAACACCATCTTTTTTTGCTTTGTTTTTGGCTTTAGTGTCTGCGGTCTCTTTAGCATTTTTAGCCGCAGTTTCAGCAGTTTTAGCGGCTACCCTAGCTGTATTGCTCTGTTTAGAGGCGGTTTGTTTGTATTTATCAACAGCCGCATCAGAGACAGAATTAGCTCTTAGTAACTGAGCTTTATGATCTTCAAACGAATATGCATTTTCATCGGTATTTTCTTCAACTGGCCCATGTTCCTTCTCATATGCTGCCTTAATACCATCTGAGTGATGGTCAATTATGGCAGAAACTTTGTCTTCCCTTGCAATTTGCTCGTCGGATTTAGCCTTTGCTGCATCAACTCCTGTATCGCCCGTTTCAGTATTTGCTGGGGTAGGAGGTTCTGAAGATGTAGGTTTATCACCGTCACCAACGCCTTCACCTCCACCAACGGGCTTATCAGGGGGTGTAGGAGGAGGAGGTTCAGCAGCACCTGCCCTTAATACGTCAAAAGCTTGTTTGCTAGTAACAGACCCTGATTGGCTAACTACAGTTGTATCAACAGGGAATTTACTTAGATGCTCACTAATGTCTTTGATGTCGTCTTGAGTTAACTCACCACGGAGTAACCTTCCCTGCATTTTCTCTTTAAGCTCATTGAACGCAGTTCCTGATGTAGTAGTTTTACCTGCGTTATCTGTATTGTGATGCCCATCCAATACGTCCATTATAGAATTTGCTTCTGCTTGGGGAAGCTTCGCAGCTTCTTCCGTAGCATCTGGCTTTTCAGTAGTTTCCTCTTTAGCGGGTTTCTCTTCAGCAGGTTTCGTAGCTGCTGGTGTTGCTGGCGTTGTAGCAGGTTTCTTTTTAGCTTTTGGTGCAGCTTTAGCTTTTACTGTTTCGCCTATTTCTGTGCCAGCTTTATAATCTTTACCTGACTCAAACGTTTTCCCTTCTTTATAATCTTTACCTGACTCAAACGTTTTCCCTTGTAGGTGTTCTTTTTCGGCACTCAAAAGATGCCCTAAATCCGCACCTTTGTCAAATAATTCTGGTTTTAGTTTACCGTCAGGCGTAAAATCGTCTGCCCTGAACGTTCCTTCATTAAAGATTTTTATGGGTTTGAACTTTTCTTCGGGAGCTTCTGCTGCTGATTCCGCTGCTACGGTACTATCAGATATGTCCCCAACAGGTGTTTCAAAGCTGTAGTCGTCATAAATATCATCAGCAGAAACGTTATTATCTATAATTTGCTGTAGGTTAGCATTGTGTGAATTTTTCTGTTGTCCCGAAAGAGGGCTTCCAACACGATCTTGATAAGCCTCAATTTTATCTAAAGCAGTATCTAATTCTGATCTCTTTTCGGGATTAAACTGGTCTATGAGAGCTTTAGCATATTTTTTTGATGCTACTTTATTAGTCCCACTTAATTCATTAACGGCAAAAGTTTTTCTTTGCCCAAAAGACATCTTTGGTGACCTAGCTGAAATATTAATGTGATCAGAGTCTACACTCGACCCTTTTACATTTGTTAATTTATTTTTGTTACTTACATTAAACCTGTCACTAGATTTTGATGGTCGGTTTCCACCCAATACTAAATGCGCTGCTCCTTCTGGAGTTAGCTTTAATTTCCCCGTACCTCGCTTAGAATCTATATAACCAAGCTCCATTAAGTCGTCTTTCATGGATGCATCTGCGGTAAAAGGTTTCGGTTCTAATAACTGCTTTAGAAAGTTTTGTTGCTCGCCTTCCTTACCAAATTCTAAATCATGCAGATGATCTACAAAGGCATCCCCAAAGGGTGAGTCTTCACTAAAATGTTCTCCTAAATTTTTAGTTAAATTATTATATTTTGCTGTAGTAATATTATTATTTTTAATAAAGGTACTTATAACTTTATCGAACGCTTTTTGTCTACCGCTGTAATGTGTGTCTCTATCACTACTAATGGGAGGTTGAAACTGTCGTAAAAGTTCTCTAACCTTGTTGTCTGATGTTGGGGCTTTCTCAAGGAAGTCTGCAAACTTCTCTATAGCAGAGTCTTCTTTAACTTCGGAAGCCATGCCTAATGCTTTAGCATTTGTGCGGTGCTGTCTAGTTCGTTGAGCAGTTTCTTTCCAAGCAGCACTTTCCCTAGTGTCCCCTTCTGGAACTTCTAAGTTTGGGTCATCTCGTAATGCAATGTATAAATCTTTAGCTGGTGCCATACACTATTATACCGTTATTATTCCTTTTGCAATTAGTTTTTCTTTATTGGATTGGTGCTTTGCTGATAACTCGTCTTTACTTCCACCGTAATATTCTACAGCGTAGCCTTCGTCACACATCTGTTTGTTAATACTTACCTCACCCTCAGGAGTAAATATTTCTCCTAGAATGCGCCCGAACTTACCCTTACCGTGACTACGTAAACGTATCTTAGAACCAACGGGGCAGAGGTTTATAAGGAACTCTTTAGATAACAATCCTCTTGACTTTTCTTCTAAATCTCTTGTTCTGGATTCAGGGGTATCAATACCCAACATGCGTATACGCTGTTTGGTTAGTTTAGTGGCAAACCCTAAATCAATGTCTACGTCTAATGTGTCCCCGTCTATAATTTTCGTTACTTCGCAATAATACTCATACATATATAACTCCTTGCCTAAGTTATTATACTAAGAACTCACTAATTTTCACTCCATTCTTAGAGAAGGTATTTCTAAAGGTCTTTTTGGTTTCCCTCCCTAAAACCCAACCTATAAGCTCTAAATATACATAACAAAAATTAGGGCCATGATGGTCGTTAGTAATATTCTCCCAACTATCTAAAATAACGTGAGACATCTCATGGCAGATGTACCAAGGATTCTGGGCGAATACGGGAAGAAAGATTTTATTAGCAGACCCTTGAGCTACATCCGAAACATGGTATTCATCCTTACAGGAAATCTCTGGTGGCTCGATATCCGCCCAAACGCTAAACTGCTTCACATATTCTTCAACTTCTTCTCTAGATAATATTCTACCATTATGAAATATATCTATTTCTTCTTCTGACTTATATACTTCTTTAACTTGGTAATCTTTCATATATTAAATATTCCTTATTAACTAATTAACTATTTAAATAAGTAACCTAATGAAATAATATTAGATTTTATCAGGGTTGAAAATTGGTGTCAAGGCCCTTTGACAAAAAGAAAATTGTTTGATACCATTTAAGGGATGATATATATCTGGTAAAGGAGTAAATTATGGCTAGTTTTATGGATTCGTTGTGGGACTCAGTATGGTTTCAAGACCAAGGTGCAGGTGCAACTTCTGATTTCAATTCTCATGTGTTTGATATTGTAGAGCATCCTGATCGCTTTGAGTTTCGGGTAGCTTATCCGGGGGCAACTGATGTAAATATTATGGTTGAGGATGATATCCTTAGTATGAAAATGACTCGTGAAGAAGAAGAAGTTGCTGATACGGTTAAGTATCACGTAAAGGGTATTAATAATTATTCTTTTAATAAGCGATTGTCTTTGGCTAAGGTTAGTGTTGAACAAGAAAAGATATCTTCTTCTTATAAGAAGGGTATATTAACAATAGTGATGCCTAAAAGCGAAGCCGCAAAGCCAAGCGTGATTGCGGTTAAAGTTGACGAATAGGAGCGAAGCGACTCGACTTGTGTTTTCTCCGAAAACGCCACGCAAATAATTGAAGGGGTAAAATAATGAAAATGTATTATTGTATCGAATGTGAGGCAGAAATAGAAGAATTTATGCTGGATGCTTATGGTATGTTTTCTGATGAAATTCCAGACGATGAACTATTGTGTAAGGATTGTATGGAGATTGAAGATGAATGATCTGGCTTGTGCAACGTACTTCATATGTGGTATACTTCTAGGCATGATAATAGCTAGACCAAAAGGAACGAAAAGATGAATAAGTATAATATTAGTACAGAACGCTGGGAAGAGCTAATGGATATCTATGATGGATGTTTAATGGCAGACGGATTTGAGGAGGCTCTTATTGGGTTTGGTACAAGGTTTAATTCTCCTGTTACTATATATGATGTTAATAAGTGCGTTGACATACTTGTTAACCGAGATGGCATGACTCATGAAGAAGCACAAGAACATATGGACTATAATGTACTAGGTGCTTACGTAGGAGAAGAAACTCCAATCTTTATAGGAGATTACATTGCTTCCTAGTTTTGAATACATGGCTATGCTCTCCGATGAAGAATATGTGTTTATTATTAAAGGCGAACCTAAATGGAAAGTATTGTTCTGGAACGAAAAGTCTGGAAATAGTGTATCACAAACTTGCACAACCGATGCTCGTATGCTAAGATATATAAGGAGAAAAAGCGGGAAGATTCCTATCGTTCCTACCATGGAACTAAAATCCCTCAAGAAACTCTCATGGAATGATTCAGATGATGATTTTATTCTGTTTGGTAAAAATGAACGAAGCCGATGTTAATCGTTACATCAAGGAGATATTATGAAACTCAAACCCTTTGGTAGCCTATGCCTTATTAAGATTCTTCCTGAGTCTGATGAAAAGGAAACTGCTACCGGTATTATTATGCCCTCAACTATTGATCAATCTCGTACTCCACGTATGTGTGAAATAGTTGCTACCGGGCCTGATGTTGCTAGACTACCTGCTGGTACTATAATCCTTATTCCTAGGGATGCTGCTGCTATGCCACTCGATAATATTATTGAAGATGAAGATGGTGCTTCTTTTGCGTTAGTTCAACCTAATACAATTATTGCAACTATTTATGAATAAGGTTAAGGAATTCTTTCCTGTCCCCCTCATTTTCTTTGGTGGTATTATGCTAGACCTTGCAGATTATCTAGACCCCGAAATTATGACAATCCAAATCATTGCTTGGACTTCAGTAATTGTTGGTGCTATCGGATTAGCTCGTATTGTTTGGTATAAAGTACGTAAACCTTCTTAAATACGACGTTACATTTACCGCAGTTCAAAAACCTCCAAAATTTTACTCTCAACAAAGATACCTAGTTAAGGCTAAGGTACCCTATGGTGTTTTAGTATAACGGGGGGGTGCTTGTTTTGGTCTGTATGGTGTGGTGATGATAGCTGGATAATTTATTTAAAATAATTTATTCCTTCGCCGCCTAGCTTTAAGGAAATTCCCCAACAGCTAGAGTCGGGCAGGGGGCGAATAAAATAATGCCGATTAGAATATCTACTATTATAAAAAGTAATAAAAAAACATGCCATATTGATGATTTTGGTGTGCCTATATGCACCTATTTGTGTTTGTATGTGCTATAATATAGGTGTAACGCAAACAAGCATGGAGGCTTAAGCAAATGGTAAAGACAATCAAGAACAGCACGGTAACCAGAGAACAGTACGACAAGTTGCAGGTTGATGTAGTCAACAGGATTGAGGAACTAGAGCAGACTGTTGACAGGCTTGAGGAAGCTGTCAGTGGAGTAAACAGATCGCATCGCTCTCTAGAGCAGACTGTTGAGAGGTTGGCACTAGCGAACAACAACAGGCACTTAGAGATTCGATTGCTTGGAGTCATTGCGATTGTAGGGTTTGCTACAGGACTAGCAGGAGTATTGACGCTAGCACTAAACTAAACCTATTTCTTCCCATCCGCCCCCTTGAAATATAGGGGGCTTTTTTTATGGTTAAAATTCTCATAGATATATCATAGAGCCGTTTTTCCGTTTGTGTCCAGATAGTTGCATATGTGAAAAAATGTGTATATAATAGGCCGTATGAAAGGAGGCTTTAAGTGACACACATGATCATCGGAGACATCACTAAAATGTCTAGGAATGATCGGCTCGATCTGCAAAAGAGTATTGCAATTGAGCAGGAACTAAAGAAGCGCGAGATAATCGCCTTAGAGCGAATCGCCACAGCCCTTGAAAATTCTTAAGGGTTGAACTAAAAGACCTGAGCATGTCGGAAAACTGCTTGGAGAAATAATGGAAAATCTAATGTCAGTTGATCAGGTAGCGGAGTACATGCAAGTACACCGGAACACAGTTTTCAACTTCTTGAAACGTGACAGGATGCCAGCCTTTAAGCTGGGTTCGGTTTACCGATTCCGCAAGTCAGAACTAGACGCATGGATTGATTCAAAGTATCAAGTTGAGAAACCTGACCCAAACAAACGGGCATACGAGTATCCGACTGATGTATAAAAACAAACTGGGATACTTTCTAATCGAAGTCGGGTTCATATACATGGTGTTGGCTTATATTTTCGATTTGCCCCTGCCAGTCCAAATTCTAAGCTGGGAAATCAAATAGGAGGAAACTCGCTATGATATATCTGTGAGCAGAACACATGTTCTATTTCCCATTTCCCCGTGAGTATGTTATAATAGTAGTGCAACGCAAATAAACGAACGTGGAGGTTCAAAATGGCTATCGAAATTACAATTCAATACATCGAAAATTACGACCTAGATAATGTCAACCCTGATGGGTACTGGAAGTTCAAAGGAGGCAGCACTCGCGTTGTACATGGTCACGATGACCGACCTGCTAACGCAGTGGCTCAAGTTCAACGGGACTTGATGAATTCCAGCCACAGCCACGGAATCGAATATGTTTCAGAGTGGAGACTTATCCCTGCGGATGCAACACCGTTTGAATTCCCTAGCGAGGGTTCGATGGAGAATTTCGTTAAGACTATGCCGAATAAATACCCGTCTCGGTAAGATGTTACGTAGTCACTAAGTCGAGCCTCCACTTAGTCAAGGTGGCTACTAGCCCTCATCAGAACGGACATTCTGGTGGGGGCGATATTTTTTCTCATAGATATATCATAGAGAGATTTTGCCCTACCGTTTCGGGTAGGGCAGGGAATCCGTTTATAGGTATTTGCGCTTCCTCTCTATTACTGGAGCGGGTACGGGAGGAAGTTGGTTAGAGCCACAGTTTAGACATTGTAACTCTTTACCGTCTAGACTCTCCCTCATTAGTACCTGCCCCCAACACTTCACGCATCGAACCTCTAAGAGTGTATTTAGCATTTTTAGCCTCCGTCCTCAAAGAACTCGTTCAAGTGGTCTGCTACTTCAGCAGAGTTGACTTTCTGGAAATCTGATAGGTTACCTCCTATATCTCCAAACATGAGCCAAGCGTCTGACTCTTTGTGATTGTCCTTAGCAGGGTAGGACATACCGGCGAAGTCTTGAACTAGTCGAACAAATTCGAGAGTCTCTACTTCGTTCTTCGCAGTATCTCCGACCCATGAGCGGGCGAAGTTCTGGAGTGGTTGGGAATTATCAACCCACAAGGCAAATGCCCATGTCTCGTAATTTGTCCAACCGTTATACTTGCTATCCGTTGTCATGTCGTAACCTCCTGCGGATAGTATATCATATGCATGGGAAATAATATATAGAGAATAAGGGCAGTTATTATCTTATCTCTGCGCCCCGTTCCACGATTCCGGTATTCCTGCCCTAAAAAAGCTTTATGATATATCTATGAGAAATGGTGGAGGTGAGGGGAATCGAACCCCTGTCCTGTCCTCCTACTTGGTCAATCCTGCCGTAGTCAATGTTGGCGTTTTAACAGTTGAGATCGCTGATCTCTGATTGATTGCTAGGTGGGCAGTCTAAACCATGCACCCCCATTAGGATTAGTCAGTATCCTTTTCTTCTTCGTATCTCTCCCTAAGATATTTATCTATTGGCTTGCACTCACATTTTGGATATGTGTCACACTCACATTCTGTTTGATAGTCCGGTAACTGTTTGTATTCGTGTGTATGGTCATTCATGAATAGCCTCCTTTGGCTACACCTATTATATCAGAATCCAGCACGGAAAAACCGTATGTGATAAAAGCGGAGGAGCAGCTTCTTATCACCTCCCATTCCGCCATTCCTGTATTTTTCTCACAGGGGGAATTCTCATAGATATATCATAGAGCCAGAGCCACTAGAAAAGCTGTTCTAGTGACCCTCTGGGCTTATTTGAAGTATCCCTTCGCTTTCCTGCTCTCTGCGAAAGCGTCAACCCTATTTGTTAGGGTTGCTGTCGCATCATCAATTACCTCTTGTTTTTCTTCTAGGGTCAGGTCTTCCCTAGTGTTGACCAGCGTAACCAGTTCTTCCCATGCTTGGGTGTAGAGCTTGTCTCGTTGGGCAATTGCCATTATGGACATCATACCCACTAGACCGTCTACGTGGCTCTCAAATGTCGATTTGTCAATCAATGAAATCGTTTTTGTCATACCGTGCCTCCTTTGGCATGGCCATTATAGCATAATCTTTCTCAAGCTATTTGTGATAAGGGTAGGGTTTGTAGGTGGTTTTTATCTTATCACCTCGCCGTTCCTAGCATTCCAATTCCTGTAGCCTAGAAATTGCCCTATGATATATCTATGAGCCAAAGAGAAACCCTACCGTGTTAGGGTAGGGTAACTCTCGCTTGGAGGCTATGCGACAGTCGGAATTTCTGTCGTACCACATTTTAGAGTTCTCTTCATTACCTGTCGCTTGTGCGCTGGTACAGCGACTACCTCCGCAACATCCTCATACTCGCCCGTTGGCTCCGATACAAACTGGCAAGTACCTTTACCGAATCGGCATTGTAAGCTGATTCTAAGATCGCTGTTGCTGTCTGTCGATTCTAAACGATAGATACGAGATGAATTGTAGTCATCGTCTGTAAACGATACAGACTTGAAACCGTTATCTCGAAACCACTTTAGAGCTTCTAGAGCTTCATCTCCGCTGTTTACTTCGATTGCAATTTCTGGCGTAGTGTAGTTGACTACTGTCCAGTATACATCGTGATCTTCCTCGTACTTGTCGAACAATAATGCCTGTGCATTGTTCTTCAATACAGCAGCCTTAGATGATTCTAAGGTAGAGATTGAATCTAGAATCCGTGGGGATAAGTCCCTGTAAATTACTCTATCCATTATTTTGTGCCTCCAAAGGCGATTTGATTTGCCTGACTATCCGCCTGACGAGGCCAAGTATATCACGGATTCAAATGAGAATCAACATGTGATAAATGTGGTGGGGGCATTTATCACAGCCCTTCTAGTTCCACAATTCCAATCACAGGTAATTCTTGAGAGTTCTCATAGATATATCATAAGGAGAAAGCAGTATAAATTGGTCTGAAATTGGCCCTTTATTTTGTAGATATTGTTTGTCAATGGGTATATAATTGGCCCTAAGAAAGGAGGTTCACATATGCGAGTTATCGGTAGGAACGAAATCGGACAGGCGAAACACTACGCCACCGAGACGAACACAGAAGCAAAACGACTAGCAGACGAGCGGTTTACAGCCCTAGGTTGGGACAAAGAAACCGTCTTCTCACGAGTTGAAGTTGCTTCGATTATCCGCCAAATGGGGGAGACTCTCAACCACGATCACGGCATTTTTTCCCGTGATTATCAGTTAGCTTTTTGGAAAGAGCTGGCAGACAATTTGGAGTGGGGAACCAGCTGGTAAACCCTCCCCGACCTGAGCAAGTCGAAAAACTGCTCAATAGCTAGCA
>Ga0208299_1001078_pt1 | contig 21570 bp, 9 predicted proteins | sample 15_taG_FD_184089 | JGI IMG/M metagenome (GOLD analysis project Ga0208299, IMG submission 184089) | Marine viral communities from the Subarctic Pacific Ocean - 15_ETSP_OMZ_AT15312 metaG (SPAdes) (version 2) | ecosystem: Environmental > Aquatic > Marine > Oceanic | place: Pacific Ocean | collected...
AAAGTTTTCCCTTATAAAAAATAAATATGGTTAATATAGATACGGTATATCAAAAAGTTTTAGCATTAGCTAATAAAGAACAAAGAGGTTATATAACGCCCCAAGAATTTAACTTATTTGCTGATCAAGCACAAAAAGAAATATTAGATCAATATTTTTACGATATCAACCAATTCAATAGGACACATGGTAATAGCACTGAATACTCAGATATGCTTGATTTGTTAAACGAGAAGTTAAGTGTATTAGAAGTAAGAGCGCTTAATCAAACTGTTACAAGTGGTATTTTTGATTATCAAACCCTTATTCCTTCTGTTTATAGAATTGGATCAGTAATGATACCAAATGGAATAGAGATTGAAGAAGTTAATAATAACAAGTTCTACAATCTAAGATCTTCTCCTTTAATGCAACCAAGTTTAACTTCTCCAAATGGACCAGTATATATAAATAGATGGGATGGTTTAAATATTGAACCACAAACTATTACTACTATAGATATATCATATATTAAAGTACCAGAAAGACCACAATGGGGTTACGTTGTGGTAAATGAAAAAGCGCTTTTTGATCCTAACCCAAATAAAACAACTAATTTTGAGTTACACCCATTAGAAGAAAACGAATTAGTATACAAGATATTAAAATTTGCTGGTATTACGTTAGAAAAACAAGAACTTGCAGGTATGGGACAACAGATGGAAACAACAAAAGTATCACAAGAAAAACAATAAATAAATGGGATTATTAGACAACACTACACAACAACAATATTATCAAGGTAATGATTATGGTAATTACCAATTCACATCATTAAATGATATTATAACTCAATTTATGATTGGTTATGTTGGGGAAGATAAAACTATATCTAAAGCAAAAAGAACTGATGTAGCTTTCTACGCACAACGCGCTATGCAAGAATTATCTTTTGATACTTTTAAATCTATTAAATCTCAAGAAATAACAGTGCCTGCAACACTACAAATGATACTCCCACAAGATTATGTGAATTATACTAAAATTAGTTGGTCTGATTCCTCTGGTATAAAACATAGATTATATCCAACGTTGTGTAACACCTCAAATCCAACAAATCCATATCAAAATACTGATGGTGATTTTATGTTGCAAGCAGTAGGTACAATGACTATCGGAGATTACACTATTGTCTTAGATGCAGAATATAAAAATATTATAGTTGGTATGGAGGTTTCTAGTCCTAACATTCCTACTGGTAGTATTGTTTATGATACTAAAAATAGTGGAAGTATTACGACAATACAAATTTCGACAACCAATGGGGTTTTGGTAAATACTACTTATACTGGAACAGAAACGCTAACATTTACAAACTCAGATGGGTCTTTAATTTTACCACCAGAATCTTCTTTTATATTAGAAAACATTACGTATGCAGTCGGTGAGAAAAAATTAACACAATCACCAAACACAGATGTTTCAAACATAAAAGTTGGTATGCTAGTTTCTAATATAGCTCTTGATCCATCTACAACTGTTACGGACGTAAATGGGGCTGTTATAACAGTCTCAAACGCAACGTCCATTGGAGTTATTCCCTCAGATAACACTGAGTTTACTTTTATATCTGCTAATTCACTTTCTGATACTTGGTCAAATTACAAATCTGGAACACCATCTGAAAACCAAGATGATTATCAAGATGATACTTATTGGCCTGTTGGAGGAGAGAGATATGGATTAGATCCTCAACATGCGCAAGTTAATGGTTCATTTTATATAGATCAACAATCTGGAAAAATACATTTTAGTTCTAATATTTCTGGAAAAACCGTTGTGTTAGATTATATAAGTGATGGATTAGGTGAAGATGAAGAAATGCTAGTTCATAAATTTGCAGAAGAAGCTATGTATAAATGGATTGCTTATGGTATATTATCAACAAGAGCAAACACTCCTGAATATATAATTAATAGATATAAAAAAGAAAAATTTGCTGAAACTAGAAAAGCAAAATTAAGATTATCAAATATTAAGTTAGAAGAAATTACTCAAATTTTAAGAGGTAAGTCGAAACAAATAAAACACTAGTACATGCCGGAGATTAAGCATAATTTTACTAAAGGTAGGATGAATAAGGATCTCGATGAGAGACTTGTTCCAAATGGAGAATATAGAGATGCGATGAATATACAAGTGTCGACTTCGGAAGGTTCTGATGTTGGTACTATACAAAATATATTGGGTAACTCAATAGTTCCTGAACAAGAATTCCTTAATAGTCTTTCTCTCGTTTGCGTTGGTAGTGTCTCTGACGAAAAAAATGATAAATTGTATTGGATGCTTGCTGGTACAACTTGGTATAACATTGAATTTAGTATTGGTGATTTACTTGATGTAGATCCAAATGATAGAGTGCGAGTTGATAGAAAAGACATGATATTAGAATACGATAATTCTGATATTGCCGCTATTACTAATAATGTTGTAACTCCAGTTGTAATAGATATTTACAGTATATCTATACCACAATCAACTGGATTTTCAGCCTCCCAAATCTCAATGTCATCACCTGTATTAAACAATTTAATAAATCCTTCTGGTATTACCAAAGGTATGACACTAGAAGGTTATGATATTAATGGTAGTATTATATATTCCGCTATAGTAATAGATATTTCTGGAACAGATATTGTATTATCCGAGAATATAACGAATTTTTTTAATATAGAATGGTTTGTTTTTACAAAAGATAGAGTTTTAAACTTTAACGCATTAAACACTATAACAGGTGTTAATATTATTGATGACTTTTTACTGTGGACAGACAATAATTCTGAACCTAAAAAGATAAATATACAAAGAAGTATAGATGGAACTCAATACACTACAACTAGCACTAGACTTATAGTTCCTGAAAATAATATTACTCTTTCTGATGATGTTTTATTAGAAGAAAGTCATATTACTGTAATTAGAAAATCTCCAAAAACTCAATTAGCAATAGATCTTGAAACCAGTAGAAAAGAAAATTTAACTTATACTGGACGAATGACTATATCAACTGCTTCAATGCCAGGGTTAAATACTTTTACTGGTTTTTCAAGTGTAATTGGTACTTATGATTTTTCAAATTTACATGCTAAAGATCAATTTGAGGTTATTATCGATGAAGATATTGACGGTAATACAATATTTGAATTAGAGTGGGGAGTAAATAAAAAAGTAGTTTTAGAAGAATATGATGTTTATGGAAATTCTCCTCCAGTACCAATCAGCGGTTATACGATAAAAGGAACTATTATTAGTGGTGTTTTTATATCCACGCCAACTCAGGACGCGTCTGTAGTTATAGAAATTACAAGTATAGATGGTACACCCCCAACACCTATTGGAAATAATAATTCTTTACATTACGCTATAGATTTGTTTGATGAGACAGAAAAATTATTTGAGTTTAAGTTTCCAAGATTTTCATATAGATATAAATATGAAGATGGTGAATATTCTACTTTCGCTCCTTGGTCTCAAGTTGTTTTCATCCCAGGATCATTTGATTATCATCCTAAAAAGGGATACAATATAGGCATGACTAATCGATTAGAATCTATTACGATTAAAAATTTTATCACACCTAATATACCTACAGATGTAGTTGCTATAGATATATTATATAAAGAAGAAGTGTCTACAAGTATTTATATTGTAGATACAATAAAACCTTTAGATAATACCGTGCAAAATCAGAATGCGTGGGAAAACAATGAATATAAAATAACATCCGAAACTGTTAAAAATATTTTACCGTCTAATCAATTATTACGTCCATGGGATAACGTGCCTAGAAAAGCATTAGCTCAAGAAATTACTGGAAACAGATTGGTATACGGTAATTATTTACAAAATTTTAATCTACCAACCGAAGATCCAAAACTACCTACATCTCCCATCTATAATCCAGAGTTTGGGTGGAAAATTCAAACAATAGAAGATTTTAAAACACCATTAAAATCTATAAAATCTTTAAGAGAATATCAAATTGGTATTCTTTTTACAGATGAGTATGGTAGAGAGACGCCTATAATGTCAAACCCAACTGGAGCCTTTAAATTGGAAAAAGGTGCATCAAATAGAGCTAATTCTTTAAACGTGGAACTTATAGATGAAAAATATCCAGTTAACATGGATTATTTTAAGTTTTATATAAAAGAGACTTCTGGCGAGTATTACAATATGGCAATGGATAGATGGTATGACGCTGAAGATGGTAACATTTGGTTATCTTTTCCTTCTTCAGATAGAAATAAAATTGATATAGATACCTTTTTAATATTAAAAAAAGGAGTTGAATCAAATGAACTTATTATAGACCCTGCTAGATATAAAGTTATTGCAATTGAAAACGAAGCTCCTGATTTTATTAAAATAAAGAAAACTGTTATATCTGATCAAATTCATAATAGTGGAACTACTAATGTTTTTGATCCTTCTCCAATTCCAACAGAAACCTCTAGTAAATTCAAGATTGCATATACTGGTATTTATGATGTTTCTGGTATATGGAATTTAGCCTCAGAATATTATAATTTTGGTACATTATACTTTGAATTAAGTTCTCTAGATGGTACATTAAGATCTAGTAGATATCGAATAAGTACAATAGCTTTAGTAGATAACGATAATAACTGGCTTTTTCAAATGGATGAACCTTTTGATAGTGGTATAAATATATTTACCGATGATCCTAGTGGGGCTGGTTCTTCTATAATACTAGACGACACGCGTGTAATCTTTTATTCAGATACTGTAGAAAATAAACCAGAATTTGATGGTAGGTTTTTTGTAAAAATATATAATGATGACGTATTTACAAAAAATATTATTAATAACAATCCATATTCTAGTATATCGTATAATACTATTGCTGCAAAAAAGATTTATAGTTTTTCAGAAGGCAACCATAATTTAGCTTGGAAGAATCCTCCCCAAAGCGCTAGTAATATTCCTGATTACTCTATCACAAGGTATGGGAACGCGTATAGAACTTGGGCAAACTATATAACAGCAACAACTAGAGTAGCGAGCGTAACTAGTGATATTGCTACTTTTAATAGCGAAGATTATGCTATGTGGAAACCTCACGTGGCATTTTTTAGAGGAACCAACATATACAGAGGAGATACTGATAGCTATCATCTAGATGGACCGCACGCGTGGGATCAAAGAACTGATAATCTTGATTTGCACGATAGTGATGCATCAAATTGGGCATTTGAAGATGTTTGGTTTGTTGATAATAATCGTAGTCAAGGTAGTTTTACGCTTGACTTAAGTTTTTCTTCTGGTGGATGGAATGACTCTCCAAATACACAAAACGTGTATGGGGTTGGAATAAATAATACTGGTCCTGGTGCTATTATAGAACTTGGGTTTGGTGGTATACAACCTAAAGAAAAAGTAAATTGGCCTTGGGATATTAATTCTCCTATATTTGATCCTTCAATGTTTGACATAGGGGATGGTAACTTAATTTATGAGTCACAGCAAGATTTTATTAGTAAGTTAAAGCAAGGGGCTATGGTTAAGTGGAAAGAAGATCCCACTGGAACAGTATATAAAATAGTAAATATTTATAATTTTTTAAGAGTTCGTTATGATGATAATCCAAGTTTTGATGATCAATATAGTTTTGCTCGTGGATTAGATGCTACAGGTAATGATGAACATTACGAAGGAGGTTCTGATTACAAATGTAGCACATACTTTAGACCTAGTAATTATACTCGTAATTGGAAAATTGAATTGGATAAACCTTTAGTGTGGGATCCTTCTGCTGTAAACATACCAAATGGCCTTAAAATCACAGTTGTAGCAGCTATTGCCTATACTAATCCCCACATGATTGAAGTAAATTCATTAACTGGAACTGATCCAATGTATGGACCACAACGCTTACAGGTTGGCATGGTTTTAGCGGAGGTTGATGGTTCTGTGTTATCTACCCAGGATTGGGCTATAATATCTGAAATAGATAATACTAATAATACTTTAATGTTAAAGAGATATGATTTAGCTGGAGCGACTAATGTAAGTTTTAGTATAGGATCAATTTCTGCAAATGATAATCTTCTTTTTTACCAAGTAAATTTTAATGGTTTAAGTCCTAATTCTGCTAAGAATATTAATTATTTTAATGGGGGGAGGGGATTTAGTACTAATAAAGGAACAGATGCTATTGGTTATACGTTTGAAATTTTAGAACCTTCTATTAGAGAAACTAAGTTACCAACAAATCCGGCTATATGGGAAACAGAACCTAAAGATACAAATGTAGATTTAGATATTTACTATGAAGCAAGTAATAGCATTCCGTTAGTGTTAAACTCCTCAAATATAAACATAGTGTTACCAATAGGATCAATTATCACAAGTCCTATTAATTCTATATTTCCAAATACAACTATAAATGACAATAATATATATTATAACAACGTAATTGCAGATGATATTATTGAATTATCGCAATTCGCGTGTGAAGCACCGCAGGGTTGTGCAAATCCAAATGGTATTGTAGTCCCGGGATTACAGCAAGGAGATAGTTTAATTATAGAAAGATCTGATAAATCTAATATAACTGTAACTATAAATGAAGTTTTATCACCAAGTGCAGTTGGTACAAGGATTAGAATAGAAAAAGAATTATACAAAACTAGTTCGACTACTTTAAATTGGTTTAATTGTTACTCGTTTGGCAATGGCGTAGAATCAAATAGAATCAGAGATAATTTCAATTTACCATATATATTAAATGGAGTAAAAGTTTCTACAATATTAGAAGAAGGTGGTTACAAAGAAGAACGTCGAAAATATGGTTTAATATATTCTGGATTATATAATAGTATTAGTGGTGTAAATAATCTAAATCAATTTATTGCAGCTGAAAAAATTACAAAAGATATAAATCCAATATACGGAAGTATACAAAAACTACATACTAGAGATACGGATTTAGTTACCCTTTGTGAAGATAAAATATTAAGAATATTAGCAAACAAAGACGCTGTTTATGAAGCTGATGGTAATTCACAATTAACAGCAACAAATCGCGTGTTAGGACAAACCACACCGTTTGTAGGTGAGTTTGGTATATCTAAAAATCCAGAATCATTTGCTTCAGAATCATACAGAGTTTACTTTACAGATAAAGTAAGGGGTGCTGTAATGCGATTGTCTAAAGATGGATTAACGCCAATTTCAATGCACGGTATGAAAGATTGGTTTAGGGATAATTTGAAACTAAGTAATAAACTCGTTGGTAGTTATGATGATAGAAATGATGAGTATAATATAACTCTTGATCACGCCACGACTACTACTATCACGTCATGTGGCACTACTACCACTACCGCGCCAACAACAGTATCGTTTAGAGAAGATGTTACTGGTTGGGTAAGTTTTAAATCGTTCATTCCAGAAAATGCAATTAGTTGTGCTAATGATTACTTTACTATAAAAAATGGTAAATTATATAAGCATTATGATAAAAGCGAAGATAGAAATACTTTTTATGGTAATTACACAGATTCAAGTGTAAATGTAATATTAAATAATCACCCTGGAAGCGTGAAATCTTTTCATACTTTAGATTACGAAGGTAGTCAATCTAAAATAGATCAATTTCAAATTGATCCTATTACGAGGATAAGTGATGCCCAACCATATAATCTAGGAGGAAAACTTGGTTGGTATGTAGAAAGTGTTATTACAGATTTAGAAAGTGGAAGTTTAAATGAGTTTATAGAAAAAGAAGGTAAGTGGTTTAATTATTTTCATGGAAAATCTATAACCACTTCTCCTAGTAATTTTGTAGAATGTAACTATGACACGGATAGTTTCGCGATTCAAGGTATCGGTTATCCAGAAAGTACAAATTTAATTGGTATTTTGGGATGTACAGACCCAACAGCAACTAATTACAACCCGTCTGCTGTTAACGATGATGGTTCTTGTTTTTGGGAAGGTTGTATGGATTCAAGCGCAACAAACTATAATCCACTAGCTACAGTGGATGATGGAAGTTGTATTATACCAGGTTGTATGGATTCAAGTGCAACAAACTATAATCCAAATGCTACCATAGATGATGGAAGTTGTATAATGACAATTTATGGATGTATGGATTCAAATGCATCCAATTATAATTCCTTAGCAACAGTGGATGATGGGTCTTGCACTTATCCAGTAACTTGTTGTAATACTTCTTTTTCACCCCATTTGACTATAGATGGTTATACAACATTAGAGTTAACATTTGTACCCACAACTTGTCCTGGATTTGGAACTAATGCTTTAATGACTGTAGTTGCACAAACTACTATTATTTTACCTAACGGAACTTTCTATACAGATCCTATCACGAATATTACTTATAATCCATATAATATAGCTGCATATGGGTGGACAAACACTCCAAATATTACGAGTATAATTATTAATCCTGGTCTTATCTCAACAAACCCAGGTACTTGGACAGCAATCGTAACTCATCACATCCAAGGTATGGGTAATGTTCATTCTAGTTGTGGAGGAACTTTCACTGCAGATTACGTACCCCTATAATCAAAATAATTTAACTATGCCTAATTACGCTCTTAATTTTAACTTTCCAATAGAATCTTTAAATACATCTTTACAAGTTGGGGATATTATATATTATGTACCGACTACTAGTTTGCAAACCTATGATGTTGGAAACTTAAGTGGTGTTCAAGAATACGGAACATTAGTTGCTATAAACGAATTACTTACTCCTCCTGGGTTTGAGCTTATAGTTGATTCTAATCTTTCTACTCCAATAACATCTAACTATATTATGTTTGCAAAAGAAAAAAAATCAAATACAACTAGTTTATTAGGATATTATGCGAATATTAAATTTATAAATAATTCTAAAAAGAAAGCAGAGTTATTCTCTGTAGGTTCTGAAATAACAGAAAGCAGTAAATAAATTATAACATGACAAAAATAATCCAAGATTTCAATATAGATTTAAGTAGCATAGCTGCAGCTGGCGCTGTAAGAGATTTTCAAGTTGTTGGAGATAGTGGTGCTATATTTTCTTTAGAAGTTAAAAACGAAGATGGTTATTATTATAATTTTACAACAAAAACTTTTGCGGCTACGCATAAAAGATTAAAGAATAGAAAGGTAAATAACGGCGTTTATAATGGATCTATTACTTTTCCAACAGTTGGAGATCCTGACCAATATGATATATTTCTTTTTGCAGAATCTATGCATGGTACTACTCACACTGATTATTCTGAGGTTAGATTTGGTGATGGTAGTATAGATATAAATTCATCCGTAGGTTCTAACTCTAATTTGTTGAAAAAAGTAATATATCAATATGACGATGTTACTGTTACATTATCCGCCATATCACCAAGTGCATCACATCATAGTACTGGTAATTTTGTTAGTATGGTTGTTGCAACGGATTCTATTGTTATAGGTAGGGGTAATACAATTGGTAAAACAGCTTTTTCAATAGGTGTTACAGCTGCGGCAACTAAAGCGTTACAAATAACTAGACAACCAACAATAAATGATTTAACTGCATACGCTTCAGTTACAATGGGTGATGGCGTACTAATACATGGTGAAGATATTTGGAGTGAAGCTAGGCGTAGTTCAGATACTACTAATGGCGCTGTTAGTGGTGGTGAAACTGTAACTATGGATACAGCTGTCGCTACTAAAATGAAAGTTGGGGATAGAGTTGAAGGCACGGGAATACCCACTACTAGCGTTGTTACAGTAACTAATTTAAGTGGTACTTATACGTTTGATACTTCAGAGGTTGTTACTATCGGTGATGGTGTAACACTAGAGTTTACTCCACCTTATTATTATAGATGGGGTATAAATAGTAGTAGTAGTATACACAAGTTAACACCCGGTATGACTTTAGTAGATTCTGATGCAACTATTACATCAAGTACAATTGGGCCTTACCAAGATACTACAACATATACAACTGAGATCTATAATGAAGATGGTAGTATCGAAGAAGTTACAAATACAGTTGTAAATGCTAGTGCTTTAGCGTTGGATCCATTAGGTTACAAACCAACAATAACAAATGGTGTGGTAACAAAACAACTGGGTTATATTACTTTTAATGACAAAATAATAAATGATTTAAAAACCCAAGCTTGTTTCTTTTATGGTTATGGTCCAACTGCTATTAAGTCAATACACGATACTACAATAAAATTAACAGATTTAAAAGTAGAATTAACCGCGCCTACAACAACTGTAACATCAGATTCTAGCGATACAACAATACCAGTTGCAGATAGAGAAGGTGTGATTAACAATATTTCTACAATCAGTGGGATTGGTATAGATGCGTCTGTAGCAAATCCTGTAATAACGTCTGGTGGAGGAACTGATGGAGCTGGCGATTGGACTATTGGGGTTTCGCCAGTGTTAGCCCAAAACACAGTGTTAACAGTGGGAAATACTAGTAGAGTAGCTACAATAACAGGTAATATAGAGTTTGTAAATGTAGACGATGCTAGTTTTTCGTTATACTTCAATGTTGAAAGGTTCCTTTCTGCAACGTAAAGTAAAAAAATGATAAAAACTGTAATTATAAATAGATAAAATAATAATATTATGGCAAATACAAAATCATCTCCAAATAAATTTCTTAGTGCTTTATTCGGTGGTGCAGGAAGAAGAAAAGAACAGCGAGCAGCTAATGAAGATTTTGGAAACCAAATGGACGCGTGGGAAGATCGTAAAATGACAAATCCATACGCTGGTGTTAAAAATCCTTATGCAAATATGGAAAATGTATATGAAGATCAAACTGTTAACTTAAAACAAGCGCAGTTTGAAAAAGAACAATCCCAACAATCTATGGCTAATATTATGCAAAGTATGCAAGGTGCAGCTGGTGGAAGTGGGGTTGCGGGGCTTGCACAGGTATTAGCTAATCAAGGTGTTAAACAGGCGCAGCAAGCATCTATTTCTATTGGGCAGCAAGAACAAGCTAATCAAGCTAGGGCAAGAGCAGAAGCTGGTAGACTACAACAATTAGATGTAGAAGGTGAACAAAAAAGAGATTTAATGGAGAGAGAAGGTGCTAAAATGGTAGAACAATTTGAATTTGATAAACAAGATAAAATGTTAGGTTGGTCTATGGATAGGAAAGCTGCAGCTGACCAAGCTATCGATAATGCAAACGCACAATTAGACCAATTTGTTACCGGCGCTGTTACCGCTGGAATTTCGGGTGGTATTGGTTTGTTAGGTAAAAAATAATAAAAATTAAGTAATATGTCAGATAAAAGAGCAAGGAAATATTTTGAAAATATGCCTTACGGTAATGATGCAAAATCTAACGAAATACATGGTAAGCATAATGAAGAAATAATAAATGGATTTATTACTTCTTTGACAATAAAATATGACGAAAGTATAGCTGGTGGAGATAAAAAAACAGCTCAAATTTATAAAGGCGCTATAAAACAAATAGCTCAAGATTTAGATAATTTAAGAGAAATTAAAAAAGAATTTGCTGTAAATTATGGTGGTGGTACCGGTGGTAAAAACTTATTTTCTAATTATACTGATTTAACTTTTGATAGAGCGTTTATGGTTGAAGATGGCGGAATTTCTTTTGATAAAAACTTGAGACCAATTCTTAGTGTTATAATGCCTAATGGAGAAGAGGTTTCAAAAAGAATAGAAGATATAACTGAAAATTGGGTTGTTAAAGGAACCGAAGAACAACAATATATGCAAATGCAACAAGATGCAATTAAACAAAGAAACACTGTAGGACAACCTTTAGATTTTGATATTGATTGGGCTATAGATAATTTACTTAAAAATGAAGACGCTTGGAAAATATTTTTTGCTGATAGTATTGGTGGTAAATCTTTTGTAGAAGATTGGGCGGTAAAAAATGAAGAGGCATTGGTTAATAATAAAATACCAGATGAAATGTTACATCCAGATTCTTTTAATCCAGAGTTTGATACTAGATTACACATACATTTTGCAGATAGATTAAGAAAATCTTTTGATCCAGATTATCAAACACCTAAAGAAGCACAAGAAGCTGAAGAGTTAATGGCTAAAACGAATAACGAAAATACTCAAGTTTAATATGAATGATAATTCCCTTGGAATAAGAGAAGCACAAGCTACTGTGGCAGCATCAGAATTAGATGTAGCTATGCAGCCTTATATAGATTCTGGAAATTATTCTAAAGAAGAACTTGCTAAGATTAGAAAACGATTATCTAATCAAATGAAAAACGAAAAAGAGAGAAAAAGACAAGAAATAACAAAAACCAAACAAAAAACTATACAAAAACCAAAAGAAAAAGAAAAATCAAGTATTAACCACAATGAACTATATACAAATAGTAATCCTCTACATAGCAGTCTCAGACATGATGCAAACTTAAAAGAAGGAAGAAGTTTTTGGGAACTTGAAGAAGAAGATGCTGTTGAGTTTTTAAGAGAAAAATATAAAAATACAGGTTTTAGTTTTGAAGAAACTAATATTGCTGCAGAATTAGCAAGTTATGACGAACGAAAAGCATATGAGGAATCGGGTGGTAAACGAGGAAAAAAGTATATTAGAAGATCGTTTGAAGCTATAAAGATTATTGCGCCTGATGATTCAGAAGAAGTTGTGGAATTAGATATTAAAGGTTTTTTTGAACCAGAAGAAGGTTGGGACACTGTAAAAATAGAAAATTACAATAAGTTATCTAATTTTATAGATACACATTTAACTGAGAAAGGTAAAAGTGAAATATTAAAAGACGACAAAACTAGAGCTAATGTTCTTAGTGAAACTAGAAAGAACCACATGGAACCTAGTAATGAAGAATATGAGAAACATCTTCAAGAAAAAAACCTAACATCAACAGATATATTTGATGAGAAAAAAGAGATACAAACTATTTACACAGATTTAGAAGGAGGAAAATCTAAAGAGATTACTTTAGAGTTTGGCGGTTATGAAGACGATATTGAACATGCTAGAAAACAACTAATAAAAGAAGGTAGAGAAAAGTCTGTTGTTAGTAGTATATCTTATGTCGATCCAACTATTGATGAAATAAAACAAAGAACTTTACAAAATCTACAAAGTGAAGAAAAATCGTATTTGAGAAAACATAAGTATGATAGTTATATGAGTGAACTCGAAGATTTTGAAGATTGGGATGATGAGGTAATAATAAAAAGAGCTAAAGAGGAATTTGGTTTGAAAGATCATGAGATTCATCTTCCAAAAGGAAAGGCTTTTCGAGATAAAGTTAAAAAAGAAATGAAGAAGAAGTATTATCAGTTAAAAGTTGCTGGTAATACAGATGAAGCTAAAGCTGTTTTAGATTATAGAGCAAATGAATTACAATTAAAACATACTGTAGAATCCTTTAGTCAGAATAACGCTTGGAAAAGATATAATACTACAAACACCAATATCCAAGATTTAAATCATAAATATGAACGACATGAAAATGAAGTTCAATTAGATAATGGAAAAATAATACCTTTACACATCTGGGAGCAACACACAAGAGATCACACAGAGTTACAACCAATATTTAATGATCTTGATAGAGTAAGAAAAAAAGCTGACGCCTCTATTAAAGTGTTAACAGATAAAGAATTTAAATGGGATTTAATCGCTAGAAATTATAATGATTGGGAGCGAACTCAAGAGGTTTTAGGTTATGGTTTTGCTAGTTTAGGTATGACAGCAGTATATGGTGTTCCTAAACTTTTAACTTTTGGAGCTAGTGGAGGTGATGATGAAATTATTAGATGGAAAAATGTAGTTTCTAAAAACAGAGAATCTTTTAGAAAAGATGTAGATTGGGATCATGCTTTTGAAGATGGAAACTTTGGTAGATTTATGGGTCAATCCGTAGTAGATCAAATACCTATATATGCTACTTTAGCTACTGGTTATGCAGGTTTAGGTATATTAGGTGCTTCTGTGTTTGGTGATAAGTGGGCTGAAATGACAATGGAAGAAAGAGCTACTGGTGATTTTTATTCTAAAACTAATAAATGGTTTAAAAGTTTAGGGTACGCTGCTTCTGAAGTAGTATTAGATTGGGCAATTACCGTTCCTATAATGCGTAATGCTAAAAATATGATGTTTAGTGGTAGCGGAAAAGCGTTATTAGATAATAGTACGAAAGGATTTTTCCGACAATATGCTGCTAAATCACTAGTGTTTTCACCTGTTTTAGAATCTATAAGTGAATCCGCAACTCAGATATCGCAAAACATGATAGATGGTAGATCTTTATTAGAAGGTATAGATCATGCTGCGTTTTTAGGTTTAACTATGGGTATGGGTATTTCATATAGTGGATTTACTAGTGGTGTTATCACATCTCAATTCTCTGATCACAAATCTTTGCAAGAAGTTAGAGATAATATAACTGAGATGCAAAAGTTATTTAATATCAATGCTGATTTAAAACAGGGTCTTAAATATAAATTACCGAAAGCTGATAGAAAAAAAGCTGAACAACAAAAAAAAGATAATGAAGCTCGTATTAAAGAGTTAGTTAATGAGAATAATGATATTATAAATAGGGTTAATAATAATATTAAAAATAGACTTACTCCAAAAGCATATAGAGCATTTTTAGCAAATGAACGTCGTGCAGAAGAAATAAAAGTTGAAGCTCAAAAAATATATGATAGTAATTTAGATACAAAAACTAAAAATAAAAGACTAAAGATTTTATTAGCTCAATTTAATATGGCTAAAGCAGGATCTAAGTATTTTAAAGATCCTAAATCGTTTGGTAGTAAATGGGCTTTTATAGTTAATCCATCTAACAAAGAGCAAGAAGAAAATCTTGAGCGTTTAAAAGATTTAGCTAGAATTGAACTACAAAACGAAGGTAAACAAGATCCTGATGAAAAGAGAGTATTAGAGAGAGCTAGAAATGTTTGGGCTAAAGAACAAGCTAGAGAAAGTAATGAAAGTTATAAGCGAACAAATTTAACTAAAAACTATAAATCTATTGAGACAATAGATGAGGCTATTGAATATTATAATGACCAAATACAAAAAGAAATTGATGCGCTTCAAAAAAATATAGATAATAATATTGAAGGTTTTGGGTTTACTGTTGCACAGCAAAAGCAAGTAATTAAAAACTTAGAAAAAGATAGAAAAAAGGTAATCTCTAATTTAAAATCTGGAAAAACTTACGGAGTAACACATGTTCCAATATCAAAGGAAGGAAAGGGAGAAAGTATGTCTTTTTCTGTTATTGAAACGCAAGCTAAAGCAGAAAGGTTTGAAACTAGAACTCACGAGGGTGGTCATCAAGTTTTTTGGAATGCATTACAAGCTGCTGGAGGAAATGAAATATTTATTCCAATGGCAGAACAAATTGTAGATTGGGCTAAAAAGAATGACACGGGTATGTTTAAACGTATTATGCTACGAACTGATAACGGTACTCAAAGTGCATCAGAAATTGTTAGTGTATTTTTAGAAGAGGTTGGTGATGGTAAGTTTGATGTTAAAAAGAATAAAGGTTTTACAAACTTATGGGGGCTAATGTCCAATGATGCTATATCAAAAACTACTGGTAAAGATTTTGAATTTGATTTTGCTGGGGAAACAGATGTTATGAATTTCTTAGTTGGTCTTGGTAAGAAAATAAAAGATGGAACATTTACTAAAACTGACGAGAGAGCTGTACGTAAAAGATTCCCTAAAACAAAAGCTAGCAAAAAGGCTAAATCTCAATTTTCTAAACAGGGACTTGTTAATCCAAGAGCTCAGGAGTTTTTAGATCTTGAAATAGATAACAAATCATTAGTTGATATAGTTAACTCTCCACAGTCAACACCAGAAGATAGATTTGGTGCTATCGAAGCTTTAATAGAGAGAAATTGGCCTATAATTAGTAAGGCATTAAAATTTAATCCAACAGGTAATATACCGATGTGGTCGGTGAAGGAAGCTATATCCGAGCAGATGCTAGGTATATTTCCTCAAGTCACACTACCAGACGGAGGTAAAATAAGTCGTAGCAAACCTTTATTTGACACTTACAATAAAGAAAACGAAGTAACAACATTTTTAGATGCTACCTTGAGAAATAGACAAGCTGAAATATTTACTAGAGCTAAAGCTATTGGTGGTACAGAGCAAATGGGTGTAGATATATCAGAAGCAAAAGATATTACTACTCCACCAGTTAAAACTAAACCTAAATCTAAAGTTGTAAAAGAAAAAGTTGCTTTAGAAACTTTTAGAGAAACTGATTTACAAAACGAAATAAGAACAGACGTTGTAACATTTGGAGTGGAAGGCGTTAATAAATACCTAGATGTTAAAAAAGCTTTAACAGCACATCGTAAGTTCATGAAAGATGGTACTGAAATAACTCCAGAATTAAAAGCTAAATATAAGAGAGAGGGTAAAAAACCACCTAAAGAATTAAAATCTAAACGTATACCAACTGGAAAGTATTATCCTATATTAGAGAAGATCGCGAAGATGTATGGTGTTGATCCATTACGATTAATTAGAGAACAAGATTTTACAACTACGCAAAGAAAAAACTCACAAAATTATATATTAGCCAGGCGTGACGAGCATATAGTTTCTTTACCAGAAGGAACTACAAAAGCCGGTGATCCAACAGGTATCGCTAACACTGCTTTAGGTAAAGCTTTTTTTGAAGCTGGTGGTAGAACAAAATTTAAAACAACTGGAACAGGTAAAGGTTTAAAAGAACAAGCTAAACAGAGAATAGAACCTAGCGATTATTTAGCTATATTCGGTTTAATACCTAGAGCTAGAGTAAATAATACTTCTGTAGATCCAGCGCTTAGATCACAAATAATACAAACGGCGGTGATAGCAACTGATCAAGCTGTTAGACAGGAGAAAGACGCGCTTGAGTTATCAAAAGAAAGAGTTGATAGATTAAAAGAAGGAAAAGGCGCTGCAATGTATTCTCAAGATACGGGTAAAGTGTATAATTTATTTGAGGTTACTGAAGATAATTTTGAAGATTTATATATTTTTCCTCCAGGTCTTTTACCGTTTGGAATTCATGGAATAAATAGAGTTCCTAATCATATAGACGGACCAAATAAAAAAACTAGAAATTTAGATGCTCTATTTACTTATACAAATGAAAATGGAGATATTATAGAAACTGGAGAAACATATGGCGAGGCGGGTATTAGAGTTGTTAGGAACTTTCTTAAATCACATCCTGAATTTAGAAGTTTATTAAGAATCACCATGACAGGTGGTAAAAAACAAGGGTTTTTTCAATTTACAAATCGTTTTGATGAATTATTCCCTGATACTGGGGTAACACAAGAATATCTTGCCAGAAGAAAATACTCTACAAGTAAAACTAAAACAACTGAAAGTGGTTTGTATAGTCCTAATTTCCACGAGAATTTAAATACAAGAGAATTTAATGAGCAAAATGATGCTAGACTTCCTCAATTGTTAAAATTCTTCCAAGCTGTTGAAGCTCATTTACAACACAATCCAGAAGATGTTTGGATGTTTGATGAAATGTTAGTAGATACTGGTAAACAACAAAATGTTTTAACTAGAATTTTAGCTCCTTTTGCTTTTTATCCTATAGATCCAGCAACTCGCAAACCTATTTTTAATCAAATAATTGCAGAAGAACATACAGATCCTCAAAACTTAATCGGAAAAGCTTTATTAGCAGGTGCGGTATTTGGTAATTTAGACGCGGTTTGGAAAGTTGTAGGTAAGTCTTATATGCAAGGAGCAATACTTGACAATAAGCAAAATCCGCATGACACAATGATAAACAATGCTGGGTATAAAAGCGCTATGCCTAAAGTTTATTATGATAAAATTGTACCTAGACTTTTAAGTGGTGAGCTTAAATTGCCAAATGGATATTCCTCTATTGTTAGACTCGCAGAATCAAAGATAGATTTAAACATGTATTACCTACATAATGAGGGTATGACTATAGCTGAATACTTTGGGGTTGAAGGCATGGAAATTTCTATAGCAAATGATTTAGTAACTAAGCAATTAACTGGAGAAGTAACTTTAGAATTTGCAAAAGCAATGAATAAAGTTAACTTAAAAGAAAGGTTAAATGAAATTAATACGCTGAACAAAGCGATTACCTCTGTAAGATCACAATATTCTCAAGAATCTAAAGGTATTACTATTTTAGATTTTGATGATACATTAGCTACAACTAAATCGCTAGTTAGGTTTATAACTCCAGATGGAATTAAAGGTACTCTAAACGCTGAAGAATATGCTTTGCAATATCAAGATTTATTAGCACAAGGATATAAATTTGATTTTACAGAATTTGATAAAGTTGTAAAAGCTAAATTAGCACCGTTATTTAATAAAGCTTTAAAACTACAAAAGAAATTTGGTCCTGAGAATATGTTTATATTAACAGCAAGACCACTCGCTGCTCAGAAAGCTATATTTGATTTCTTAAAAGCTAATGGACTAAATATACCATTGAAAAATATATCTGCTTTAGGAAATTCTACAGCAGAAGCTAAAGCGTTATGGGTAGCTGAAAAAGTTGGTGAAGGATATAATGATTTCTATTTTGCAGATGATGCTTTACAGAATGTGCAAGCTGTTAAAAATATGTTAAATCAATTTGATGTTAAGTCTAAAGTGCAGCAAGCGAGAGCACAATTTAGTCAAGAAAGTGTAAATAAAAAGTTTAATGATATATTAGAAGAAGTAACTGGTATTGAATCTAAAAAGAGATTCTCAGCTGTTAAAGCTAGAAAACGCGGAGCAAGCAAAGGTAAATTTAGATTTTTTATACCACCATCTCATGAAGATCTTGTAGGATTAATATATAATTTTTTAGGTAAAGGCAAGAAAGGAGACGCTCATAGAAATTTCTTTGAACAAGTTTTAATAAGACCTTTGAATAGAGCTTATAGAGAACTAAATACAGCTAAACAAGCTATTGCTAATGATTACAAGTCGTTAAATAAAGAATTTAAAAATGTTAAAAAGAAATTAACAAAGAAAACTCCAGATGGTGATTTTACATATCAAGACGCTATAAGAGTTTACCTATGGAATAAACATGGACATAGAATTCCTGGATTAACTAAAACTGATCAACAAAATTTAGTTGATTTAGTTATGGCTGATCCTGAATTACAAGTTTATGCTGAAACATTAAATATAATATCTAAACAAGATACTTATGTAAGCCCTACAGAAAGCTGGGAGGGTGGAGATATAAGAACAGATTTAGATGATGCTACTGGAAGGATTGGTAGAGAACAATTCTTTATTGAGTTTTTTGAAAACGCTGATATAATATTTTCTGAAGAAAATTTAAATAAAATAGAAGCTGCGTACGGGGCTGAAATGGTTAGTGCTATTAAAGATATACTTTATAGGACTAAAACGGGTAGAAATAGACCTAGTGGGCAAAACAAGCATGTGAACATGTTTTTAAATTATTTAAATGGTTCTGTTGCGTCTACCATGTTCTTTAATATGCGGTCAGCAGTATTACAGCAAATGTCTATGGTTAATTTTATTAATTTTGCAGATAATAATATTTTTGCTGCTGCTAAAGCTTTTGCTAATCAAAAACAATATTGGACTGATTGGGCGTTTATATTTAATTCTGATATGTTAAAACAAAGACGTGGTGGAATTAAAACAGATGTTAATGGCGCTGAGTTAGCAGCTTCGCTTCGTGGCGCTAGAAATACACCTAGAGCTTTATTAGCAAAATTATTACAATTAGGATTTTTACCAACACAAATTGGGGATAATATAGCAATTGCAACTGGTGGTGCGACTTTCTATAGAAATAGAGTTAATACTTATTTAAAACAAGGATTAAGCCAGAAAGAGGCTCAAGAAAAAGCTTGGGTAGATTTTCAAACGTTAGCAGAGGCTACTCAGCAGTCAGCAAGACCTGATATGGTTTCACAGCAACAAGCTTCACCTCTTGGTAAAGTTATACTTGCTTTTCAGAACGTAACATCTCAGTTTAATAGATTAGGTAAGAAAGCGTTTTTAGATATTAAAAATAGAAGAATAACACCTGGTAATACAAGTCTATTTCAAAGTGACGTATCTAATCTTTCTAGGATAGGTTATTATTTTGCAATACAAAACTTAGTATTTTATTCTTTACAATCTGCTTTATTCTTAGCGTTATTCGAGGACGATGAAGATGATGACAAGTGGTTAAAAAAGAAAGAAAGAGTGATTAGCGGTAGTATTGATTCTATTTTAAGAGGCACTGGGGTTTGGGGTGCTGTTGCTGCTACATTAAAAAATATGGCTATTAAACGTTTTGCACAAGATGGTAAAAATTGGAATGCTGATGTATATGCTGTTATGGCAGAAGCGTTACAAGTTTCACCACCACTTGGTATTAAGGCTAGAAAAATGGTACAAGCTGAAAGAGATCTTATCTGGAAGAGAAAGATTATAGATGAAATGGAGACATTTGATATTGATAATCCAATATGGTCTGCTTATACTAGTCATATAGAAGCTTTAACAAATGCACCAACAAATAGAATATATAATAAAACGCAAAACGTAAGACAGAGTTTAAATAATCAAAACGAAGCTTATAAAAGAGCTCTTTTATTTAGTGGTTGGAGCCAATGGAATCTTGGTATTGAAAACGAGAAAATGGAGAAAATTAAAGAAAAAGCCAAAAAATCAAAGAAAAAGAAATCAACAGGAAACTATTTAGAAAAACAAAAACAAGAAAGAGAAGAGGGTAAAAAGGATATTAAATGTGCTGATGTAAGTAAATCTGGTGATAGGTGTAGAAACGTTGTGGAATCAAGCGGTTCTTATTGTACTATCCACGTTAGAGTTAAACAACGAGCAGATGGTAAGAAAATGCAATGTAAGAGAATAAAAGGCAACGGTAAAAGATGTAAAATGAATACTAGTAACAACTCAGGTTATTGTTACTATCATGACTAAACAATTATAAAAACAAGTGATTATATAACAATGACAGTAACAACACCCCTAGAGTGCAAATTATGCAATCAAGAAGTAGCACTAATGCAAAAAGACATAGAAATGCTGAGAAAGGATATTAAAGAACTAAATAAAAAGATTGATAAGTTAATGATTAAACTACTTGATCCAGATTCTGGTTTAGTAGTTAGAGTTAATAAAAACACAGAAAGATTAGATGAAAGAGATAAGGCTTTACCTGGTTGGATGAAAGATCTACAAGCGTTTCGTCAAATGAAAAGTTGGAAGAATAATGTTACGAAAGCACTGTGGGTTTTATATGCGGCTGTAATTGGGTGGATAGTTAAAACTTTTTTCTGGTAAGATGAAAGAAATACTGCAACTTATAGAAGGTTATGGATTACCCTTAGTATTATTACTAGGAGCATTATATGCGTTATATAGATTTTTAGTATTTAGTTTGTATGAAGTAAAGAATCAATTCTCTCGTCACCACGAAAAGGCAGCAGAAAATTTTGAGGAAATGAAAAAGAAAATAG
>Ga0208299_1001079_pt1 | contig 21560 bp, 39 predicted proteins | sample 15_taG_FD_184089 | JGI IMG/M metagenome (GOLD analysis project Ga0208299, IMG submission 184089) | Marine viral communities from the Subarctic Pacific Ocean - 15_ETSP_OMZ_AT15312 metaG (SPAdes) (version 2) | ecosystem: Environmental > Aquatic > Marine > Oceanic | place: Pacific Ocean | collected...
TTTGGATATACTGGAACATTACCTGAATCACAGGAGAATATATGGAACATCAAAGAATTAGTAGGTCCAATACTATATGAAGAATCTGTAGCAGAAATGCAAAAAAATAAAATTCTTGCAGATGTTAAAATATATCCAATAAGATTTTTCCATACTTCTAAAATTAAATATGTAATTAATGATTATGATGATATTGTTAAACGTTACAGATGGGAATGTGGAATTCTAGAAGATATAGAAGAAGTTACATTAACTATTTGTAATATAGCAAAACAACTATCTGGGAATACTCTTATATTATTTGATCATATTGAACATGGAAATAAACTTTTTAAATTATTAGATCACGATAATAAATGCTTTGTAGATGGTTCTGTTGATCTTGATGACAGGGAAAAAACAAGACTTAAAATGTCTATTAAAAACAGTTGTATCACAATTGCAAATGCAAAATGTTTTGGTACAGGGATCACAATCAAACAGATACAGAATGTAGTGTTTGCTATGAACGGTAAAGGTGTTACTAAAATAATACAAGCAGTTGGACGTTCACTTGAAAGAAATAAACAACACGCTAATCTGATTGATATATTTCATAACTATAAATACAGTACTCGTCATTTTGAGGAAAGAGTTAAATTGTACAAAAAATTCTACAATATAGATATAGTAGGAAATGATATTAAGACTCTAAAAATTTAAGTTATTCCAAGTATATATTTTGCAACAACACTAATTTCACAATTCTCAACAACCCATTTTTGCTGGGCAATTCTATAATCTTCAAGTAGATTTCTATTTTCAATAAATTTACATACAGTGTCTTCAAAGTTTTTCATATTAATCCATTCCATTGGTAGACCATCACCTATACCAGTACCAGAAGTTAATGTAGGTATTCCTAACATCATAGACTCAATCCCATTTTTACCTAATCCACCTTCATATTCAATTGAACCAAAACGAGAAGGGTTAGACATTTTATTTCCCTTAACTAATTGATCGATATACAACGTAGTGTTCTGTTTAATTCTAATTAACTCTTTCCATTTTGTGGTACCTTGTATAATGACTTGAACATCGTTATATTTAGAACTTAATTTATCAAGCATATTTTTAATTTCATTAGATCCCTTTCTATTTGTTTTTAATTTTTGGCCAGGTATATGAGTTATTATGAAAGGTGATGATTTATAAGTTGTTGGATTTTTTATTATTTGTGTTGGTGGGTAATAAGGTTTATATTTTATACTGCACCAATCTGTAATATCCGGCATTATGAAAACTTCAATATTATATTTTTCAAAAATTTTATTTAATTTTTTGTGATTAATACAATAAGGAGAATCACCTATTACTATTTTAACGTTTTTATCTTTAAGAATGTCTAATGAATTGAATTGGTTTTGGATCCATTTCAATGGGGAAGTTGCTGCTATTATTAACAAATCACATTCTTTTATTTTTTTCTTTATTTCTAAATTATTGTTAATGATAATTTTATCCCATTCATTTTTTCCATAACTGTAGAAATCTGTTATGTCTGTGCAACAAAACGAAGTATCATAAAATTGTGCTAAACCAGAATATAAAAAATTTGCCCCGCTAAATAGTTTATGTTCAGTTAGTAATGTTATTTTCATAATTAGTAAGTCTTTTGTTGTAGATTGGTGGGTCTATTAGTATATTTTACAAATCCATTCTGGTTATATATATTACCATCTATTTTGTTGCATTTAACATTTGTTTCCCATAAACAGTACGGGAAACTTAATTGGTCTCTTGATGAATATTTACATATATTAAACCACCACGATAAATTTAATTTTTTTATTTGATCTGTCATTCTTCTGAAAATAACACCACAAGCATACAACCCTTGATTTTTTTTATATCCTTGCTCTTTGTAAAATTGTGCTTGTCTTTCTATAGTAAGAACATCATCTCTTTTACGAAGTATATTTTCTTCCATTTCCTTATATACGCATGTACGTGTTGGATGACGTAATACAGCAATATCGTTTTCTGCAAGTATTGTTTTAATAATTTTTTCTGGACATTCAGTTATACTTAATGTTGCATCAACCCAGAATATATATTCATATTGATCACCTAGATAATATTCAGGAAGTATTTTTGGTAGTTTAGCATTTAATCTATCTTTAAAATTATCTTTTGAATATTGTATCAGTGGTCTAACATCCCATACATCACTTTTAAACTTTTGATTTGTGAATGCTATATAGTCAACGTTGGGAAATTTAATACCAGGATCACTAATAAAATCTCTATCTCCTGCTGCAGCAGTAACAATTGCTATTTTATTCATAGATATAAAACCTTTATTAAACTTGACAAATCAAAATTAGGTTTATTTGTAGCAAGGTCAGCAAACCTATGCACAACAATCCCATGATCTTCAATTTTCTTATAATATGCATCAAGCTTAGACGACAGTGATGGAATTTTTTGAGGGTCGTTATTCATTCCACAAAAAATGTTTATTGATTTATATACACCTGTGTCAATAACGTCATTATAGAAAAAATATTCTGCACCCTCTATATTTGTCTTAACAATATTGAAATCTTCTTGATTAATATTTTCATTAAACCAATCTGAGAATTTAATAACTGAGATAATTTCATAATTTGTTTCATCACAGTTTCCTTTATCTCCGAAAATCGAATCGCCGCATCTATCAACTGTGTCTGATTTGAATAGTTTTAATTTTGTTTTTTCTTTAGATATTCCTAGTTTTAAACATTTAACTTTTTCATTTTTAAATTTTTTTTCACAAAAATTAAAGTTCTCATTGTTTGGTTCAAAACCGTAAATACAATAATCGTTAATTTTTAATTCCTTCATAATACCAATAAGCAATTCTGTGCATTGCCCTTTATTCATTCCTAAATCAAATATATTTATCATTTATTCTATTGTCCTATGTGGTACTGTGTTTTTAGTATATTTACCTGTATAAATATGTTCTTGTATTACAGCATAATTAATTTTTTCTTTCCATAAACTATATGTCAAACTCAGTTGATCTCTAGAACTAAATCTCGTGATTTGTTCCCACCATACTCTATTGAATGCATCTAATCTTTCATTATTTTTTCTTATGATACAACCTGAAGCAAATAATCCTGCATTCGTTGGAAATTTTTCTTTTATGTAGAACTTTCCCTGTTCTTCAATTAGATCCCGGTGATCTTTTTTATGTGCAACACAGGTACTCATTTCTAAATATGAACATGATCTCCAAGGATGATTAAATGAAACAAAATCCGTGTCTTCTTTCATAAATTCATCAATAATATCTTGTGGATTTATTACAATATCAAAGCATGCATCTATCCATACAATATAATCATATTTTTTCTTAATATAAAATTGGGGCATAATCTTAACAAACCTAGCATTTATTCTTTCACTCCATCTATCGTTCACATGATAATTTATTATAGGAAGTATTTTCCAATAGTTATTAGATTTGTCAAGTGTTATGTCCTTACTCACAACAGCATAATAATCAGCATTCTTAAACACTTTTGTTGGATTTCTTAGAATATCTCTCTTCCCTGAAACTGCAGTTATTATTGCTATGTTATTCTTCATTATATTCCTTTACATCTACTTCTTAGAATTCTAGTATTTTCTGCTTGAAGTGTACGAAATTCATCATCAGAATAAACCAAATTAAATGTTGTTCTGTGATTATGAAAACAGAATGCTTCAGGAGTAAATAGAATTTTCTTTCCTTTCTTTTTAAAATTGAAACAAGTTTCATTATCGTCACCTAATCCAGGTCCATAAACGTCAGGTAAATATCCAATTTCTTTAAACAATCTGTTATTAAACATAGTGCAGAAAAAAGTTACTTGACATACATCAAAGTATTTATTTTCAAAACTTGTATGCAAAATATCTGCTATTTTTTTATGTTTAAGATTTGCTATTTTAGGAAAATTCAAATTTAATCTGTAATAACTATTAACATTTTCGTATGATTGCGGTGAATGACATTTCATAGTTAATGGACCTATAGCAGCAGCATCTGGATTTTCCTTCAAGATATTATACATTATAGAACACCAACCAGGTGTAACTTCTGTATCGTTATTCAATAAAACTACATAATCAGATTTTGTTTTGTTTAAACCAATGTTAGATGCTTTAACAAATCCAGTATTATCTTTTAACCAAATGTTTAAATAATCTTTATGTTTAATAATCTCGTCAAGAACTTTTTTACGTGATTCATCAGTTGAACCATTATCAACCCATATAATTCTATAATCCATATTAGTATGTTTACGAAGACTTTCAAAGCATTTTACAGTAAAATCTTCATTGTTAAATGTAGGCACAATTATATCAATACTTTTAGATTCTGTATAATGAGCAAATTCAATCTTAAATAATGGTTGGTTGTCTACTATTGGAGTATATATTCCTTTACCTGGTAGCACGTTAGACCAAATTTTTAACTGATATTTCGAACCTGTATCAAATAATATTTTATCTTTTACGTTAATAACTATAGGTGTTTCTTCTTTAACTGTTGAGTGACCAACAGTTAAAGTGCACACACATTCAGTACCTTTTTTAATTTGAACTACTAATTCACCAAGTGATATTTTATTTGGATTTCTGAAGATAACTTTTATTTTATCTAACAGATTATCTTCAGGTGTGAATTCAGCAGTTAAAATATTTTTATTATTTACTTCTTTAAATTTTTGCATTGTTTATAAAACTCTTCAAGTGTAATTATGTTCATTTTTTCTTTTGTGTTTTTCTGAAAGTACTCCCAAGTTAATTCTTCATCTGTGTCTTGTAGTAATTCCTGACTTCCTTTAGTTATTATTCCATAGCCTGGCCAAACATTAATACAATGCATAGAAAAATCTTTTTCCTCTCTTCTTAATTGAATCCATGCTTTCCATACATCACCCATCCATTGAACAGCAGTACGCTCTCTTGTTTGGTCAGATTCTTTCGCAGGTATTAAATCATGCATTACGATTGTGCCACCTTCATTAAGGATAACAAGAGAATTATAAAAATCTTTAATAACTTGGTCACTTACATGCAAACCATCGATAAAAATTAAATCAAATGTTTCTTTATTGTGTGCAAAAAAATCATCTGAAGTTTCTTGAAACATCAAATCTGTGTATTTTTTTGAAGGGTCAACACTTACTTTACGTTCACAAACAATTCCTTTGTGTGTATTACCCAAATCCACACCTATTTCTAAATATGTTTTATATTTGTTGGATTTAATTAACGTGTTTAGAATATTAATACTTTGTTGCATTTTTATTTTGCTCCTTTATTTTATTATATTTATTATATTATACTGCTGTAATGCCTTATTTTTATAAATAAATTAAAAGGAAAACAAAAAATATGTCAATACCAATGTCAGACGCGCTAAATTTAGCAACAAATGTTAGATGGCTAGCAGTTGTGCCGTTTTATCAAATAGATCCAGAACTAAGTACAGGTGATGTTGAATTTAATTTATTTACGTTCAATTTACCAGATATGTCCATCGGTTCAACCGAAGTTGCATACGCAGGTTATTCAATTGAGACACCAACAAATGTAAAAGCAGGAGACAAAACAGTTACTTTTGAATATTTAATGTCTTCTGACTGGCACCAATATAAATTGTTATGGAATTGGGCAAATAAAATAGTTAAACAAGAAGGTGCAGGACGTCCTGTAACAAATAAAGAAAATGGTACCTTTATGGTGCCTATACGATTTATTGCGTTGAGCGAATTTAAAAATCCATTATTTTCAATCGTGTATCATGATTGCTGGATTAAAGATTTTGGCGCAATAAGTTTAGATTATCAAGACAGTGAAGCATCTGTCATAACACATAGTTTTACTTGTGCTTATTCTCATTTTGAGTTTGAGAACATTTCAAACGCTTAAACAAGGAAATATAAAATGTTAACACAAAAAGAAAAAATGTTCCAGAAGATTTACAATGAAAAAATAAAGAATTCACCAGCTCCTACAGGTGACAAAAACCTAGTAAAAAAAGCAACAAAAATTAACGCATTAAACGATGCGTATGGTAAAGTATTATCAAATCAAAAACCAACAGAAAAATTTACTAAGGAAATCTAAATGTTAGAATTAATTAAACTTCTAAGAAAATTAGAAGAATGTTTTGATGAGGATATACCTGAAAAAATCCTGTTAGAAGAAAGTGATTTAACATATTACGAATTGCGGAAATTAGTTACAGTGCTTTTTAAACAAGTTAAAAGCAAAGATACTAAAGATGTACTTAGTGATATCTTAAAAACACTGACAGTTATGGAATTAAAAACAAAACCAGTTCCAACTGTACAAAAGTTGAAATCAACTAGTCCTAAAGTATTTGGATAAAAAATGGCAAAAAGTAGTAATAGTTTTGATCCGCACACAATGGATGCAATATTGGGTGATGCAGAAGATCAAGTGTTTGAGGTGTCTGAAAAATTAGAAGAAGATAAAACTCTTATAGAAAGTAACCAAAATGTTGATGTGAAAAGAGTGTATAATGAATTGGAAGGATTAATTTCTTTAGGAAACGGTATTCTCAAGAATGCAAAATATGCAGTTGAGATGGATCCTACTGCAGAAGGTGTATTGGGTGGTGCTGCTTCAATGATTAATGCAGTGAAAGATACTGTTAAAGAATTTTCAAAGATTCATTTACAGAATCTTAAATTTGAACAACAAGTCCAATTAGAAAACTTGAAACAAGCTGGCAGAGAAAAATTGGTAGCGTTGAAGAATACTGAAGAAGATGTTCCTGAAAATTTAATTCCTTTCAGTCAGGAAGACATAATCAAAGAAATTATATCGAATGAAACATATTAATATTTTTAATTATAAATAACATAAAAGGAATCTTTAAAAAATGCAAACAGTGATAATAATTGGTGTCGTTTTTATTATAAGTGTGTGGGCAGCATTTCTTTTCAAAATAATAATAAATGACATATTTAATAATAGAAGGTAAAAATTAAAAGAAATTAGTTAAATAAGTTAAAACTAAGCATAAAATAAAGTATAAATAATTATAATGAAAAACAAAAACACATATTATTTAAGTTGTTCGTGGTACCTCTTATTGGAGGAGCTTGCTTAATGTGATACTGGTTTAATACAATTCAAACAGCATTTATAATAGGCAATCTTCACGGATTGCCTTTTTTGTGTACAACATGAAAAAAATGCATTTTTTCTCCAAAAACCGTTTGACAAAACATGTTGGAGGGTATATATTATCTATGTAACAAGGAAACATTGTTAAAAAAGGATAATAAAATGGAAGGTTATATTAAATTACAAATAAAAGAAATTGAAAGATATGGAAGATTTATCAAAAAAGAAGGAGATGCAATTGTAATTGCCTGGGTTAAAAACGGCTTAGCAAAAAGATTTGCTATGAAACACAGATCGGAATTTGGATTAATTGAAGAAGTAGTATAAATTATAAAAAGGAGAAAGAAATGGAAATTTCAAAAGAGCAATTTATGGCGTATGAATCGGTAAGAGAAAGCGGAGTAACAAATATGTTCGATGTTAGAACAGTAGGAGATTTGTCAGGACTTGAAAAACCAGAAATAATGGAAATTATGAAAAATTACGCAGAGTTGATGGAAAAATATATGTAATTATACCTAGTTGACCGATTGGTAAAGGTACCGGTCTGCAAAACCGAGGTTGAGAGTTCGATTCTCTCACTAGGTTCCAATTTAATAAATAAGGAGAATAAAATGGAAATTTCAAGAAAGACGGCGATTAAACATCGAATTGCATCGTTACAATCTGAGGCAAGGAACGAGATGATTCGTCAAAATATGAGTAGTTCGTTGACAAGATGTTACGCCGCTGCAGATAGAATGTACGAACAAATTGCAGAATTAGATGAAGAATTGAGAAAATTAGAAGAAAATTAAATAAATTTGGGTAGGCTGGGCATTTGGAGAGCCCAAGAGACTGTAAATCTCCCGCGTAAGCTGTGGCGGTTCGACCCCGTCCCTACCCACCAATTTTGTCGATATGCCACTGTAGCCGAACGGCTTAGGCAACCGGCTTAGAACCGGAAATTTGCAGGTTCGAATCCTGTCGGTGGTACCATTTTAATATTGAAAAGGAGTTGTTATGAATGTAAAAGATTTGAAAAAGATTTTAGAAAATATACCAGATAATGCTGAGATAGTATATGAAAGAATTGAAGATGAATATTTCGATGAGCATGGTTGGGAACCTATTAAATTGTTAACTGACCCATGGTTTAATAGAAAATTTAATGTAGATTCTGAAGATGTTGAAGAATCTGACTGGATAGGAGCAGGGGATGCTTTTTACAATAAGGAAGAAAATAAATTTAAAATAACTGCACATTATTAACATATAATTTGGCCCCGTACCAGAATTGGAATATGGACCGGACTTAAAATCCGGGGTTTCTGGGTTCGACTCCCAGTGGGGTTACCATTGTTCAATTGATTTATATGCGCTAATGTTCCAAGGCAGGCGACCTTGACTCCAAATCTAGGTGGGTGGGTTCGATTCCTACAGCGTATGCCATTTTATACCCGGAAAGGTATAAAATGTTGTTAATTGATTAAAATATACCCGGAAGGGTATAGTATTTTTGGAAGGTGACTAGGTCTGCTGATCTACACGGTCTTGAACACCGCTGGTCCCTGCAAGGGGATGGGGTTGAATCCCTCCTCCTTCCTCCATTTATGGAAGATGATTCAGAGAAGTCTCTGACGCTGTTTGCTAAACAGTAGGTACCCTTGAGGTATAGCGAGCGTTACGTTCTTCTTCCTCCATTCTTTATAGATTTCAATAGTATAATAAAAAATTGTTATAAATATATACATACAAAAAAGGAATAACAAATATGAAATTTACTGAATTAATAACATTATTAGAGAGAAATGTCTATTATACTTTACCAAAAGATAAAGAAAAACAATTATTTGACTTCTATATGCTCACATTACTTAAAGTGCTTCCTACAGGCGAAGGCAAAACAAGAAATATAGATCCAAATATTAAAACATCTGTTGATGAAGCTTCAGAATTGATTGTCGAAAAATTACATAAAGAAATGAAAAATGCAATTTTCTTCGCTGTGTGTGCAGAATTTAGACATATATTTGCTCACAATGGTTCTGATAGAATCAAGAATTTTTTCGCGAAATACGGTGAAAAGGATTTTATCAAAAAATATGCAAGACATTACAAACTGAAAAGTATAGGTGGTGATGACTGGCTTGACAGGGATCGTGAAGAACTTAATAAGAGATTTAAAGAAAATAGTAGAGGATATCAAGATAGTTATGAAGCAGTTGCTAAGACAAAAATCCCAGTAGCAAAATTTATGACAATGGCCGCTGATGCTTTTAAAAATCTTGAATGGGCCTCAAGTTATGGCGGAAAACCCTGGGCTAATATTGCGGAAGGTTGGTTAATGTTGAATAAATCTAAGAACTATAACGACAAAGTAATCGCTATTGATCACGCTTATGATTTACAACACAACACAGATACAGTATTCAACAAATTAAAAAGTTTTTATAAAGGCGGATATTCTTGGATTACTAAAGCATTGGATTATAAAAAGAAAATTAAAAATGTTTGGGAATTATTCGATAAAGTTTCAAGTCCAGCAAAAGAGTTAACTGGATATATTGCATCTGCTAAGGGATATGGTAGTTTAGAAGATTTCAAAAATGCTGCTAAAAAAGGTAAAATTGATTTTACCTTTAAAGGTAAAATTAAAAATATTCCCAGTAATAAGCCGAAAAAAGACGTGATGAAATTCATCAAAGACGTTGAAGCAAAGTATCAAACCACCCCTTCCACCACCAAAGACATTTCAGATGATGTTAAGGCTGCTATTAACAGATCAGGAGTCACAAAAATTGATAAAGAAGAAACTAAGACAGTCAATGGTTTTATGCTTTACAGAATTTATCACAACGGTGAGAAAGGTGGTTGGGTAGAAAGTCTAGATAATGTTGCTGGAAATGCGCAAGTTCTAGACAACGCGCAAGTTTATGGAAATGCAGTAGTTTACGGAAAGGCAATAATTTCTGGAGATGCTCAAGTTTATGGAGATGCAACAGTCAAGGACAATGCAATAGTTTACGAAGATGCACAAGTATATGGTGATGCTGTAGTTAAAGATCGTGCTAAAATTAGCGCCTATGGACAGGTTTATGGAAAAGCACTAGTTAGTGAAAACGCTGAAATTTACGGCTCAGGTGAAGTTTTGGACGAAGCTTATGTGCACGGCAATGCTAACATATATGGTGAAGCTGTGATTTTTGGCTCAGGTGAAGTATTTGGTAAAGCTAGAGTTTTTGGGAAAAGTATAGTTTATGGTGATGCTAGAGTTCACGATGATGCTAAAGTTTACTTGTCTGGAAAAATTTTTGGGCAAGCTCAAGTTTACGGTGAAGCAAGAGTTTACGATGAAGCAAGAGTTTACGATAAAGCTCAAGTTTATGGTGAGAGTAGAATTTACGGCGAAGCAAAAGTTTACGGAACCAACTGTAGAGTTTTCGGACTTGCTGAAATTTACGATAATGCTGAAGTTTACGGTAATGCAAAAGTTTATGGGGAAGCAAAAGTTTACGATAAAGCTCAAGTTTATGGTGAGAGTAGAATTTACGGCAAAGCAGAAGTTTATGGGGAAGCAAAAGTTTTTGGTAATGTAAAAGTTTACGATAATGCTGATATATATGGTAATGCAAAAGTTTATGGCAATGCCCATGTTTATGATTATGCAGATGTTTCAGGTAATGCTGAAGTTTTTGATGATGCTAAAATATATGGCAGTTCAAAAATTTACGAAACAGCTAAAGTATACGACAAAGGCAGAGTTTTCAAATCTGCTGTGGTTTTTGGTAATGCAAGAGTTTTTGGGAATAGTAAAGTACATGGTGACGCTATAATTTTTGGAACTGTTAAAATTTCTGGTAATGCTTCTGTGCAGAACAAAAATGTCTTTTCAGGGGCAGAAAAAATAGGTTAATATGATAAACCAACGATTAGATGGGTTATATTTTACTTGTGATAAATGCGGTAATTTTGTTAAACGAACATCAATATTTTCAGAAAAATTGATTAAGAAATACTCAAAGAAAAAAACATTCTGTGGTAGATGTATACAAGGGCGAATACACAGAAATGATCCTGATTGGGATTATGATAAAGAGTTTGCTTTTTCACTTCCTAAATATACAAAAGAAGAAAAAAAAGAATTTTATAACAAATTAGAAGTTTTACGTTTATTTTGCATGTAAAAAGAGGTATTATTTATTAAAGGAGAATATAATGAATAATAACTTAAAGGAAAAACTTTATCAGAAGTATCCAGAAATATTTGCTGATAAAGACAAAAGTGCAAGAGAATCTTGTATGTATTGGGGAATAGCTTGCCCTGATGGATGGTACACAATTATTGAAAAACTTTGTGCACAGCTTCAACACGACACAAATATCAATAACTATCCACAAGTTGTTGCTGAGCAAGTTAAGGATAAATTCGGTACAATGCGCTTCTATTATCGTTTAGAATATACTGAAGAAAACAAAACATGTGATTTTAAAGATTTTAGAGAAGGATTTATCGCAGGTACGGTTGCTTCTTCTGAAAGTAGATGTTCTGAAATCTGTGCAAAATGTGGAACAAATCAATCAATTGAATCCACCGGGACTTTTATTAAATATCTTTGTAAAAATTGTATGGAGTCTAGATATGAAAAAGCCTAAAGGTGAAAAATATTTTTCACACAAAAAAATAAAATATAAAGCAGTCCCACTTGGTTGGGGAATGATCTGTGATGATTGTTGTTTTTATGAAAATGTAGATTCTACATATTGTCAAATGCCTAAAGATATTCCTTGTGCTGCACTTGACAGAAAAGATAATACAAATATTAAATGGGAAATAATCAAATGAAAATTAGAAATGGATTTGTAAGTAACAGTAGTAGCAGTAGTTTTGTAATATCTACATTCAATTTATTACCTAAACAAATTGAATTTATTAATAATCATGTTGAAATATGCCAGAAGTTAGATCAAGATGTTAAAGAAAAATATGATTTACGGTTTGACGATTCTTGGGAAATAACTGAAAAGGATGGTTTTCTTAGAGGTAGAACAAGTATGGACAACTTCAATATGCACGGTTTTTTGGAGATGATAGGTGTTAATGATTTATATATACAATGGGAGTATTAAATGAAAATCAGAAATGGATTTGTAAGTAACAGTAGTAGCAGTAGTTTTGTAGTTTATGGTTGTTCGCTTAATGTAGAAGACATTGAGAAAATGATTTTAAAAAAGTTTGAAACAGACAGTGAATTAAAAAAGGATGTTGAAGATTGTTATGGTAAATATGATGATGTTGAAGACATGATAGCGCATTTAGGTATATCAGAAATGATGGAGTATGTGAAAGAACTTAATAAACTAGGGTTAAAATTTTGGGGTGGTTATGATAATGAGTATCCTATGATTGGAAAAAGATATGTACAAATGAAAGATGATCAATTGGTTGGTGATTTTAAAAAATCAGTTGTTGATGATATTGAAAAGGTATTCGGTAAGAAGTTTAGTTGTAGTCACATAGAAGAAGTAATAGAAAACTATTAACTCGTAAGGAGATAAAGAAATGAAAATTAGAAATGGATTTGTAAGTAACAGTAGCAGCAGTAGTTTTATAATTGGTATTGGAGTTATAAAAGACGAAGAAAAAGTAAAATCAATTATGCAGAATGTTGCAGATTATGCTTATCATATTGAAACTGTTAAAAAGATAAATGATAAGTTTTTAAGTGATCATGATAATGAAAAATTCACAGTTGGATCGTTTAATTATGATAGTGTATCTGTGGATCATAAGGGTTTAAAAGACGATGAGAAAATTTTACACATTTATTATGGAACAGGTGATGATAGTGATTTTATGATTTGTGACGACAACGATGAGTTTATAGAATATGATTATGATATAGATGAAAGTTTTTTTGAAGGTGATGAAGCATATGAAGCAATTAAAGAATTAGAAAATAGTGATGCAATAAAACAGTTTGAATGGGCTTATGGAGCAGGGAGGAATGGGTAATGAAAATTAGAAATGGATTTGTAAGTAATAGTTCAAGTAGTAGTTTTATAATAATCGGTAAACAGAAAATTTTAGATAATTGTCAATATATCGAATTAACATTACAACAGAAAGATTATATATTGAACAACATGAAAATAAAAGTTGATGAAAATACACCAGTTTTTTTAACTCAATATATAAGTGATTGTTCTGATTTATATCCTCTTGACTCAGATAAAATAATTGAGTATAATTATGGTAGTCACGGTGATCCATACAACGAAGATGATTTTTATTGCTTAACTTGTGGAAGTGGTTTTGGTGGAGTTTGGATTAAAAAAGAAGATTATTTTATAGATAATGATGAAGTTAGAAATATAATGGGGGTTATTAAAACAGAAATATTAGATAAAGGATATACTTTTATTGCAGATGGAGATGATTGGACAGAAAGGGTCAGTTTACAAAACACAAATACAGAAGAAACATGGGAGATTTAATAATATGAAAATTAGAAATGGTTTTGTAAGTAATAGTTCAAGTAGTAGTTTTATAATTGATTTTAAAAATGAATCAAAACCTTGTGAGTGTTGCGGAAGGACTGGTTTAAATATTGAAGAAATTAAAAAGATGATTGATATGTCATACTATTGTGATTCTGAGATTTTAAGTGAAGGAAAAGAAGCAACTATAGAACGTATAAAAGAAGATTGGAAAATCTCATACAACGATGATAAAGAACTATTTGATAAAATCAAAAACTCTAAAAACCCAGTATATTTATCAATTTCTAATGATCATAATATTTTAGAAATGTTGATTGAAAATGATAGTAATATAGATTTCATATATGATACACGATAGTATATAAAACAACAAAATAACAGTAATATATATTAATAGAATTGAATATTCAATTCATAAAAAGGAGATTTAAAAAATGAGGAATACAGAAGCTTTTTTTATTCTGAAAGAAGGTATTGGGAAATCTACAGAATTAGGTGTTAAGATGAACATCGCTATTGTGGATGCAGGTGGAAATTTAGTAATGTTTGAAAGAATGGATGATGCTTGGTTAGGAAGTATTGATATAGCAATCAAGAAAGCTAAAACAGCAGTTATGTTTAATATGGAAACAGAAGCAATAGGGGCCCTTTCTCAACCAGGAGAAAGTCTTTATGGTATTGAACATTCAAACAGTGGTTTAATTACTTTTCCAGGTGGAATTCCTATTCACGTCGATGGTAAGTTATGTGGTGCTATCGGAGTATCAGGAGATTCAGTCGAGAATGACAAACTTGTAGCAGAATTTGCAGTCAACACTTTTAATACCAAAATGGGGAATTTATAAAACAGTTCCACGAGGAGCAAAAGAAAAAATGACGTATATTGAAAATGATGTACAAAAAATTCGTAATTTAATATCAGATGCTTTGGACAACAACCGTGAAATAGTTGTTGTCAAAGGCGAAAAACTAGTTCTTTATGTTGTAAAATTAACTAAAGATGGTTTATTAGTTGTGGACCTAACATCTGGTCTAATCAGTGTATTAGATTTTGAAGGTATAACTGTTATTTATGATGTACATAATTTTGCAGATATACGAGATGCTTTAAATGCAATTTTGACATTAAGTATAATTGACTCTTTGGTCAAAACTAAAGATATACAGAAATATGGAGTAATAGAAATGCCCACAGTAGAAGTCATTGAAGAACTTCAAAATGAACTCAATGAAAGGCAATCTTATTCTAAAGCATTTAATGATGTTCATATATCTGGTGATATTGAAATCGATGAAAAATTAAATATAATGTTGGAGTTATATAAACAAACGTTGAAATAAAATTGAAGGTGAAATAAACTTCTAGGGAATAAAATGTAAAAAATATGCATTTTATTCCCTTTTTCATTTGACAAGTATATTTTTTATGGTATATTATTATAAGAAGAAATAAAAAAGGAGTTTAAAATGAATAAAACAAAATTAATGGTTGAAATTCTTACTTCTGATTCTTTTGATAAATTTTATAAAGGAGAATTAGAAGATTTTATAACAGGATTTACCGGCGAACAAATCTGTGAAAATCGAGGTGTTGATTATTTGACAGGAATGAATATTTCAAAAGAAGAAATTACAAATAAAGTTTTTAGAATTTTTAAAGACATTTTAGAAGATTAACAATTTAAAAAAGGAGGTTTTAAATGGAAATGCCGAAAATACCGAAAATAACTATTGATGAAATAAATGAAAAAGTAAACACATCTAAAAAGGAAGATTGTAAGGAGTTGGGATTAGCAAAATGGCAATATATAATTGATAATGGTGGAAATATTGATTATATAATGTGCGCTTTTTGTAAACATTATTCAAAAATAAATTCACCAGAATGTTCAAATTGCTCAACATGTCCTTTACATGATGAAGAACATGATTGTTGTATTGAATGGGAAAGGTGGTCAAAAAGAAAGAATGTTAAAAACGCACAAGCAGTTTATAATAAAATTAAAGCATTGGAGATTTAAAATGGATAAAATAAACAAAAATAGAAAAGGAATAGTCTTCGGTCTCATGACAGAAGAGGAGCAAGAATGCCTAAAGAAACAAGAAAAGGTAATGTATTACTCAGTAGATGGAGACTGGGTTAAACCAGCCAACTGGCTTACTGCAAATTCCCATGCATGGTGGAGAAATACCGTGTACTGGTGTCCTGACTGGGATATGCCTACAGGTAAGGATTTAGTAGGAAAGCTTTGTTTCTATGATAATGAACATCTTGGTATATGTGAGTCCCATTATAATGGTAGTAATGGTATTGGTTATTTTATAAAGGGTACTTGGAGATTTAATGTAAGACTAGCAACAAAAGAAGAGGCTCTAAGCCTCATAACATGTAAGGAGAATAGAACGGATGAAATATAAAATTGTAGATAATGAAGACAAAAAATTAATTACTGGTCCTGGATTTAATCACATGTTTTGTAAGTCTACAGGAAAAGCATTAACTTGGGGTGATACTTATGACGAGGATCCAGATTTTAGTCCAGTAGGTCCGCTAATAGCAGATATTGAAATTGTCAAAGGTTGTAGAGGGATAAGAGACAAAGAAGGAAATAGAAGTGTATGTTCATTTTGTTATAAGTCTAATACACCAAATGATATTAACTATATGTCACTTGAAACTTTTAAAACAATTGTAGACAAAGTTCCTAAATCATTAGGGCAAATAGCTTTAGGGGTAGATGCTGATGCAACTCTAAATCCTGATCTATTTGATATAATGAAATATTGTAGAAGTCAACATATAATTCCTAATCTCACTGTTGCAGATATTGGATTTGAAACAGCACAACTTATTTCAGTATATGCAGGTGCAGTTGCAGTTTCATATTATCCTCAAATTGATAAAAATAGATGTTATGATTCAATAGATTTATTAGCAAATAAATTTAAAATGAAACAAGTAAACATACACTGCCTAGTATCTGATTTTATGGAAGATTCTATTTATGAGTTACTTGAAGATATTAAAACAGATCCTAGACTTAAAAATCTAAATGCTGTTGTATTTCTTTCTTTGAAACAAAAAGGACGAGGAGTAAATTTCAATAGACTATCTGATGAGAAATATAAAAAACTTGTAGGTGTGTTAAACGAGAGTGGAATTTCTTACGGATTTGATAGTTGCTCTGCAAATAGATTTTTAACTGCGGTAAGTGACCATGCACAATATGGAACATTCAAACAAATGTCAGAACCTTGTGAAAGTCTTTGTTTTTCAATGTACATTAATGAAAATGGTAAATTTACAGTATGTAGTTTCTGTGAGAATGAAAAAGATATTTTTGAAATTGATATGCTTGAAGTAGATGATTTTTTGAAAGATGTATGGTTTAACCCAAAGGTAGTTGAAATACGTAAGAAAATAATTGATTGTAGAAACTGTGGTAAAAACTGTTTTTATTTTAATGTATAGAGGTTGAGTATTATAGGTTTGAAGAGATTAAAAGTAAAGAATATGTGAAATTAAAAACAACTAAAGGAGAATTAGAATGAAAGAAATAAAATGCCCAATTCATGATGTACTTATGGAAATTAGAAACGTAAATATGTTGGTACCTAATTGTGAGACTTTTGTAAGAAACTCTAGATATGTTGATAATGGGGAGTTTGGTGGATTTACAGAATATACAACAAGCAGTCTTCATACTGATAGCAACAGATATGAATATGAGTGTCCGTTAGGATGTACATTCAATACAACTGAAGTACACGAAGTAGTAATACCAGATCATTATAATCGTCACAGAACAAGATAAAAATACAAAATAAATATTTAAAAATGAGAAAAACCGTTTGACAAAGCACATCAAGGATTAATCCTTAAGGATGTATATTAGCAATATTGGAGGATTAAAATTATGGATTTTTACACAGCAGATTTACATTTGGGGTCTACAAACATTATTGAATATTGTGGAAGACCTTTCAAATCAGGAGAACATCAAATTAAACGTCTTATAGGCGAGATTAACAATAGATGCCGTCCTGGGGACACTTTGTATCATAACGGTGATTTTGTATTGTATGGAAAGGAAAGAGGCATAGAGTCTATTAGAATTAAGCCGATTGAATTTGAAAAACAAATCAATTGTAAGCTTATACATATAGTAGGAAACCACGATAACAATAACGGTATAAAAGATGGAGTGGATTTTGTCATTAAAAAATGGGGAAAAAGAGTTGTAGCAATTCAACATTACCCACCGTGGTACGACAAAGCAGTTCGAGTATCTGTTGACGCAGATATTTATCTTTGCGGGCACGTACACGATTCGTGGACTGTAAGAAAGTATTTAGGAAAACCAGTTATAAATGTTGGATGTGATGTTTGGAAATATCGCCCAATATCAAAAGTAGAGATTATTAGATATATAGAGAAATTATCATAGGAGAAAAAAATGAATGTTTTAGAATTGATTGAAAAGTGTGATTTTTGTAAAGTATGTGAAGCATGGGATAAAGAGTTTAATAGCGATAAACTTAGCCAAAACCATGCTTCAGAAAAAATACCAGAGTTCTTAGATATAATTAAAAAAATTGAACCTAAAAAAACTGAATTTAGTGTTGTTTTGGATAGATTTTCTGATGATGAAGAAACTTATGTCTCTGTTTCTGGAATTAAACCAGGAAGTGATGAAAAATGGGCAATGGAATTATCATCAAATGCAGAGTGGTTAGCATTTGAAATTGTAAATAATATTGAAGAATTGACAATTGAAGAACAACTTATTTATATTTTGTGGGAAATGACTTTTGTTGGTTGGTTTGACGATGAAAGAAATTTATTCAAAAATTCTTTAAATGATCGTTGTGATGAAGTCAACAAATGTATAGGAGAAGGGACCATTGAAGAACACACATCCAGTTATGAAGAAGTTTTGGAAAATTTGTGCAAATCAAATTCAGATGTTGAAATTAGACATTTGGATGGTTCAGCATTATATCTTAAGAATGCCACAATAATTGAAAAACCAGAGATGTGGTTTAAAGTAGTAACAGAACATTTAGGTGACTTTGAACTTAATAAGACTGATTGTGAGTATATTTGTATAGACGGAAAAATTATATATGAAGGAAAGTAATTATGAAATATTGTTGTAATTGTAGAAAAGAAGTTAATGTAAATAGAAATGTAGTTAATATGGGATTTGCAGAAATTTGGAATGATAGTTGTGAAAGTTGTAATATATTAATCGACACCGGATTTAGACATTTAGGAGATTTAGTTTATGATGGTGATAAATTCAAAGTAGAAAAACAAGGAGAAAATAATGAACAAAGATAATAAAAACCAACCAGTGCTTTTTTTCACTGATAAAATATCTGCAACAAAATATGACGTATATTTGACAGGTGAAATAGAAGCAGCTGAAGATTATATTCCACTGTTTGATATTTTACGGAATGCTGGAAGTGAAGATGTGATCAGAATTTTTATTAATTCTCCTGGTGGGAATTTTTGGACAGCAATGCAATTTATTGCAGCAATAAATAAATCAAATGCACACATTGAAGGACATATAGAAGGTGAATGTCATTCTGCTGCTTCAATGATATTCCTATCATGTAATAGTTTTAATGTACCTGAATTTGCTACAATGCTTTGTCATTTTTATACTTCAGGATATCGTGGAAAAGGTCATGAAATTAGTCAGTGGGTAGATCATCAACAACCTCATTATAAAAATATTATTAATGACATTTATAAATATTTTCTTAATGAAGATGAATTGAAACGTATGGCTGCAGGAACAGATTTCTGGTTAACAGGAGATGAAATTGTTGTAAGATTAGATAATAAAATCAAATGTGAAGAAAAAGAAATAAAAGCAGCTGAGAAAAAAACAAAGAAAAAGAAAAAATAGGGGACGACATAGATTCGACTTGAATATGAGCAAATTTTCTGGTGTGGTAACCAACGTAGATAAATGCATTTAAAAATGACTACGGAAAATCCAAGCATATTTGAACACTCGGGGGGCAGTACCCGACGTCTCCACCAATTATTTTGCATTTATTCTCCAAAAACCGTTTGACAGCTACATGTTAAGGGTATATATTATCTATGTAACAAAAATAAGGAGATTACAAATGACAAAGACAGAAGTAAAAGAAATCAGAAGTCACGAGTTTCTTAATAAAACTATAGACTCATATATTTTTAATAATAGCATGGTAGTTAAATATCCAGAGACATTCCATAATAACCTTATTAGTTTAGATAAGAAGTTAATGCAGTTAAGCAAAAAAGAAGAATATAAAAAGATAATAATAAATAGATTAAAGGACGTAGTATTATATTACCCCTCAACAAAATTAAAGAAAATATTATCTATGTAACAAAAATAAGGAGATTACAAATGACAAAGACAGAAGTAAAAGAAATCAGAAGTATCGTGGAGAAAGCATTAACAAAATCGCTTAAAGGTAGAGGTTTTTCAGTTGATCTTGGTAACATCAGATATACTGATACAGACATTATGTCAAAGATCACTATTTCAAAAGGATCAAACGCAGACGCAGATAAAAGAAGTTTTGAAAGTGATCGCGCTTATTGGAGCGGATTCAAAATCGGTGGAGAAAATCCTGCAGGAAAAACTTTTACATCAAGAGGGAGTAAATTTACAGTTGTTAGATTTGACTCAAAAAAGAGAAAATATCCTGTAATCTGTACAAAAAATTCTGATGGAAAAACTTACAAATTCACAGTTGATGCTGTAGTCAAATACATTTCATAAGAAAATTTTCTTAAATGGGGAATAAATAATGCATTTAATCTATGTAACAAAAAATAAGGAAAAAATATGAGTACCGAAGATAAAGTAATGACGTTGAGTGAACGATTAGCTGAAGCAGAAGAACTGTTAGAAAATGTATTCTATTGGGAAACATGCCCAGATGATTACAAAGAGAGAATAAAGAAGATATGCATACATTCAGATTTATACATAGATGATGAAGAATAGGAACTATAATGGAAAATAAAGAATCAATACTTGATATATTTGATGTTAACTATATAGAGCATATTAAAGAATATAAATCTTTAACTGAAACTGGTATGTGGAAAGCTGATATATTTAAAGAAGCTTATTATCCACTAGGTTGGCAATTAGGAATTGCCTCTATGTTAGCAGATGAATATATTAAAATTAAATTAAGTGAAAAAACAATATGAAAGTTGACGTTACAAAAATAAGAGAATGGTATACTATTAAAAAAAATGAATTGAATGGTAATTGGATGTTGTATTGTAAATACACAGTAAAAAGCGAATGCTTTGCTGGTAATTTACGTCTTATGAAAAAATTAAAAATCGTGTTAGAAGATAAAATACAGTCAGAGATAGATAGAGGTTTATTGGCTGGACATAAAAAGATGCAAGAATTAACTTTAATTAATTAAAAAATTCGCACACTAACAGTATTATATCTTATAAATAAATATAACAAACGGAAATTAAAAATGATTACTACAATGAAGAAATTTAGACGACCTATGAAACCCCATACCTGGGAGGCTGACTAGTATTTAATTCATTTTGTAATTTTAAATAGTTTAAAAGCCTCTCATTTTTGAAGAGGCTTTTTTTATGTGTCGGTAGCTCAATTGGATAGAGCAACGGATTTCTACTCCGTAGGTTGAAGATTCGACTTCTTCTCGACATACCAAATATTTGTGGAACGAGTCTGAGAGTAATTCAATGGCAGAAGGCACCCCTTGGAAGGGTGAGGTAGCTGGATCGATACCAGCCTCTCAGACTCGTTTCATTAATTTAATACGTACCCGTAATTCAGTGGCAGAATATCGCACTTTTAATGCGAGAGTCGTTGGTT
>Ga0208299_1001080_pt1 | contig 21554 bp, 22 predicted proteins | sample 15_taG_FD_184089 | JGI IMG/M metagenome (GOLD analysis project Ga0208299, IMG submission 184089) | Marine viral communities from the Subarctic Pacific Ocean - 15_ETSP_OMZ_AT15312 metaG (SPAdes) (version 2) | ecosystem: Environmental > Aquatic > Marine > Oceanic | place: Pacific Ocean | collected...
AAGGAATTTAATTTTATTGGCTATGCTTATAACCATAGCTATGATTGCCAAACCAGTCATAGCTGACTCAGCCAATGACGAAAATACGCAGACGAACACTTCGGGAAGTAACACGAATATTACAGGTGGGTACGAATCAACTACTACTAACAATAACGATGGACAAACGAACACAACGACAAATACCACTACATCTACTACCAATGGGTCAGACATACCCGTTAACTCGGCTAACAGCCCATCATTTTCTTCCATGTCTCAAGATGTGTGTAGCATGGGTGTTAGTGGTTCCCTTTCTACTCTTGGGGTTGGCATATCTGGGGGCAAACACGTTAGGGACTTAAATTGTGAGAGAATAAAACTTTCAAAGGTACTGTATGACTACGGTATGAAAGTTGCGGCTGTGTCAATTTTGTGTCAAGACCCTCGTGTTCATGCGGCAATGCAATCTGCGGGAACTCCATGTCCTTGGAATGGTAAGATAGGCTCAGATGCTCAAGCTATGTGGGATAAATACCCCGAACTTCGGCCCGATTATGAGGATTATTTAGTAAAAGCAGAAGCTATAGCTAAAATAGATGAGAAGATAGCTAAAGAAAAAGCTAGAATAGAAGCAGAAAAAATAGCAGAGCAAGAAAGAATTGCTGAAGAAAAGAGAATACAACAAGAAGAAGAAGCTGAAAAAGAAAAAGAAAGACTTAAAAAGATAGAGGAGAATAAGAAAAATGAAAAAGCTAATAGTAATAATAATCCTCCTGTTTCCGTTCACGAGTAATGGCGAAGAATTTTCTAAACCAGAGAAAATTGGAGAATTATCTTTTCAATTAGTTAACTTTCTTGACATGATGCAAACAATTGAAATTGTTCAGCATGATGATTTATATTACGAAACAAATCCTATATTAGGTAAACACCCTCAACAGCATGAGGTAATTACATACTTTATGTTAAGAGGATATGCTCACTATCGTATTACAGAGTGGTTGCCAGAAAAATTTAGAATGCCGTGGTTAACTATATCAGTATTACCACAAATACCTATTTTAGAGCATAATCATAATTTGGGAATTAGAATAGGATGGTAAAATATCTATTAGCATTACTATTATTAAGTTTTACTATAAATGCTGAAACAATAGATACAGGAAACATATTATCTAATTCCACATTTGGCTCTAGTACAACCTATGATACAACTGGTTGGACTATATCGAGTGGAACAAGCGGTCACGACAATATGAACACAGCCGGTGGTAATGACCCCGGTGGTTCAGTTGCTGCGGAAGGTAATACAACTATAGAGCAAACTGTTAAGTTGTCTGAAAAGACTAACATGACAGAAGCTGAAATACAGAATGGTTGGTCGAGTACACTAGGTGCAGATATTTGGTATTGGAATCAATATGATAATACTACTACACTTAAACAAACTATTACTGGTTCTGATGGTTCTGTCTCTACTCAACAAAGAATTATACAAGATACAGGATGCGGAGGTATCAACTGTGGGTCTTATACCAATTACACAGACACGCATATACAGGGGTCGAACACACAAACCGATTTTGATATAGAAGTATCAGTAGAAAATACTAATAATAGAAGTGGTCATTGGGGGCCAGATATAGATGATATTACATTAGGTATAAATTACACATATATCAACCCACTCGATGAAGATACACAAGATGTTATTGATGACATTGATGAAACTATTGATGATGCTATTGATGATATAGATTTTGAAGAGGATTATACCTTTGATGATTCATGGTATGAAGAAGAGTATACTTGGTATGAAGAAGATTACTCTTGGGAAGATGATTTTTATTTTGAAGAGGAATACGATACCTCTTTTGAAGAGGGAACTTCGTTTGAAGAATTTGAAATGGAGGAGTTTGACGAAATAGCCTTTGAAGAATTCGAGATGGAAGAATTTGAAATGGAGGATTTTGAAACTTTTGAAGAAATGCCTGTGATGGAAGAGGTATTTTTTGAGGAGGATTTCACTGAAACTCCAATGATGGAGGAAATATTTGAAGAAGAATTTGAGGAAGAATTTGCTGATTTTCTGGAAGAAACTGGCATGGAAGAAGAATTCATGGAGTTTCTTGAGGAGGAAGGTATAACAGCAGAGGAGTTCTTTGAAGAAGTCATAGAAGAAAGTTTTGAGGAAGAGTCTGACTTTGTAGAACCTACAGAGGAGGCTTTAGATGAAGAAATTACTGACGATAATATGGAAGAGCCTACAGAAGTCGTGGCAGAGGAGTCAGAGACTGAAGAAAGCTCATTCGAGGTTGCTTCAAATGAAGAAGAAACAATGGAGGAGTCCCCAAGTAATGACGGGGAATTAGAAGAAGACGATGGACAAGTATCAGAAGAATCTAATGAGGAAAGCGAACCCAATAGCGAAACTTCTGATGAGTCCGACATTTCATCAACAGATGAAGATGAGCAAGAAGACGTACAACCGAAAGAAGATGGAGAAGTTGAAGGAGGAAATCTTAAAGGAAAAGTAGACATAGCAAAATTTGAGAAAAAACTAAAGAAAGACATAAAGAAATTAGTTCAACAAGTTAAGGCTAGCACTCAAAACTTATCTAAGGAAGATATATTCTTTAAAAGTAACAATAACTTAAACGCCTATCTCAAAACTGATTTTTATAAACCAAAGGATATCTATACAGACCAGAATTTTGATTTATTTAATCAGATAGATTTAGGCGTTTATGACAGAGATATTTACACAACTGTAACTCTTGCCAGTTATGTAAATAATGACCCTGTTGAAAAACATAATAGAGAATTACAAGAAATAAAAATAAAGAAACAACAACTATTGATTGAATTGGAGGCACTGAGAAAGAAATGAAAGTCATTGATAAATTATCTACATACGCATCTCTCGTTGGAGTGGTCTGTGCAATCGGAGGAGGATTCTATGCTTGGGGGGAGTTTAACACTCGTCTTGACGTTTTAGAAAAAAAGAAGTTTGTTGTTAACGAAACTGTTAACCTTGACCCTGTTAATGAAAAAATATCTCAATTAGAAGTTGATTTAATTGATAGAATAAAAAAAGTTGATGATAAAATTACTCCTGTCGATTTAACACAAGTATTTAAAGAAATAGGTAAAGTTAAAGAACAAATAGCTATGTTACCTAAACCTGCTAATTTAAAACCTGTTCTTGACTCTATTAAAGAATTAGAAGAATACGCTTGGGAATTAGAAGAAGATATTGAAGAATTAAGCAAAGATGTTGCTATTGTTAAAAAAGAAAATGAATTACAGAATATATTAATTGAAGAAGTAAAAAAATCTACAAGTAATCCACTTGGTGGCTAATGAAAGTATCAGATAATACTTCTATTAGTATGCCTATGAGAAATCTTCTCAGCATACTTGCAGCGGTTGCAGTTGGGGTCTGGGCTTATTTTGGGGTTATTGAACGCTTGAATAACATCGAAACTCAAGGTAAGTTAATGTTATCAGATGTTGAGAAAAATACAGAATTCCGGATTAAGTGGCCCAGAGGTGAGATGGGCAGTTTGCCCGCAGATAGTCAGCAGGATATGCTTATAGAATTTATGGCCTCTCAATTAGAGTCTATGGCTGAAGAGATGGAGGGTATGATGAGTAATACCGTAAATATAAAGAGAGCTCAGCAAGATATAGAAAAATTAATTTTGGATACGGAAAAGCTCGAGGACAAGGTGAGGCAAAATGGAGGTAATTAGTATAATCGTCATGTTCATATTTGGAAATATGAATGATACAGAAGATAGAATGACACAGTATGTGCCAATGGAATCATTGTCATCGTGTATGAAAGAAGTGAGACTATTGAAAAAAGATAAGAAATTTCAGAAGGATGCTTTTTGTTCTCCGTCATTAGTGGAATTGAAGGATGGAGTAGTTGTTACTCTTCATAGTGAATTACCCGAAGGAGCAATTATGGTAGATAAAAAAGTATCAAAGAAAGCATTAAAAGATTGGACTTTAAGAGCAAAAGAAAAATGGAATAAGGATAAAAAGTGATTAAGATATGGTTTATGTTAATGTTAGTATCTATGCCTAACGCACCTTCAGTTAAATATAATGGATTTATATATTCTAGTGAAGAAGAGTGCCAAGTAGCAAGATATGAATTAATGGAATCATACAATGAAAAATCTACAGAATATAAATCAGTAACAGCAATAGATTCATATTGTGTAGAATTTGAAAGTTTTCCAATACAAGGATTAAAACCTAAACAAGAATTAAAAAATCCAACACAAGGATTGAACAATACAGGAGTATAAAAAATGGCATCAACGTACACGACAAGATTACGTCTTGAAAAACAAGGTACAGGTGAAAATGCAAACACTTGGGGAGATAAGACTAATGATACCTTTGACCTCATTGATGAGTCTATCTATGGATACGCTGCAAAGAGTGTCGCAGGTAGTTCTGATGTAACCTTAACAAACAGTAACGCCACGTCAGACGAATCACGTCAAAGTGTATTAGAATTTACTGGTACATTAACTGGAAACATTAATGTTTTACTACCAACAACAGAATCAAAATATATTGTTTATAATAACACAGCAGGAAGTTATACTTTAACTGTAGCGACTACAGGAAATACAGGAACTGGAACGGCTGTTGTTCAAAGCTCTCACGCTTTAATGTATAGTAATGGAACTTTTGTCAAAGATGTTTTTGCAAGTGGTATTAATAATTTAGTTTGTAAAGGAACTCTATCAGTTGCAGGTGCTGTTGAATTAGATGGTGGCAACGTAACAATTAATGAAAGTTCTGCTAGTGTAGACTTTAGGGTTGAATCAAATGGAAGTACCCATGCTTTATTTGTTGATGGTTCTGAAGACAAGGTTGGAATACTTAATAGTAGTCCTTCCGTAGCTTTGGATGTTACAGGAGCAGTCACTGCATCTGGAACTATTACAGGAAATTTATTTTCTGGAAGTGGTGAAGATATAAAAGATACAGTTCCTACTGGCGGAGTTATTATGGCGGGATTTTCTACCGAACCCACAAAATCAGATGACTCAACAAAACGATATTTATTATGTAATGGACAAGCAGTAAGTCGCTCAACTTACTCAGCATTATTCTCAGCTATTAGCACAACATATGGAACGGGGGATGGCTCAAGCACATTCAACGTCCCAGACATGATGGGTCGTGTTCCAGTTGGAACAGGAGCAGGCTCTGGATTAACATCAAGAAGCATTGGAGCAACGGGTGGAACGGAAAATACAGCCGCAGGAAGTAATTTATCCTCTGGCTCAAATTACAGTTACGCCATTATGCAACCATTTTCAGTCGTTTCATTCTTCATTGCTACAGGGAAATAATGAATGCCAATAACAAAAATACAATTCCAACCGGGGTTTGATAAACAAAACACTGAGATAACATCTAAAGGTAAGTGGATTGATGGTGATAAAACTAGATTTCGATATGGCTTTCCAGAAAAGATGGGAGGTTGGAAGAAGGTTTCCGATACCACATTTACTGGAGTTGCTAGAGGGCAAATGTCTTGGAACTCACTTGATGGTACAGCTTATAATGCTCTTGGAACTAATAATAAATTATATATTTATAACGAAGGTAATTTCTTTGATGCTACACCCGATAGGTCAACCGCTGATATAACAAGTTGCTTTACTACATCGAGTGGTTCATCAATTTTTACGGTAACGCATTCATCACACGGTGCTGCCGAAGGTGATTACGTTACTATTACAAGCACCAGTGCCACCATTGGTGGCGTTGCTGCTTCTACAGTTAATGGAGAATACGAAATAGCGTCTGTGCCAACAACATCTACTTACACAGTGGATATTGGAACGAATGCTAGCTCGTCTGTTTCTACAACTGGAAATTGTACTGTTACTTATGAAGTTACAGCAGGAAGAGACAAGGCTTTAGTTGGATATGGATGGGGAACTGGAGCATGGGATTCATCAAATACTTGGGATACCCCAACATCGTCTTCCACAGTAACCATTGCTCTTAGAAACTGGGCGATAGATACTTGGGGTGAGGACTTGATTGCCCAAGACATTGACGGTGGAATTTACGTTTGGGATACATCTGATGGTATATTAACTGCAAGCAATATAGCAACAGCTATAAGTAACGCACCAACAAAATCAAAGTTTGCTATTGTTTCTAATCCAGATAGACATTTAATTTGTATGGGGACAGAGACAACAATTGGAACAACATCTACCCAAGACCCAATGTTTATCCGTTGGTCTGACCAAGATGATTATACATCTTGGACGGCATCAGCTACTAATACAGCGGGTTCACAAAGAATTACTGATGGAAGCCAAATACGAACTGCTGTTCGTACAAGAGGTCAGATAATTATTTTAACTGATACCTCTGCACATGGTATGGCTTTTATTGGTGCACCATTTACTTTTGGTTTCCAACAGCTAGGTTCTAACTGCGGAGCTATTAGTGCTCACTCCGCTGTTGATGTTGGTGGTATTGTTCGATGGATGAGCAATGATGCTTTCTATCAATTTGATGGAACAGTTAGAAAATTACCGTGTACAGTTGAGGATTTTGTATTTGATAACATTGAGCCAAAACAATTAGAGCAGGTGTATGCAGGTTCTAATTCTGCTTACGGTGAGGTTTGGTGGTTGTATTGCACAACAGCATCAAACCAAATTGATAAATATGTTGTTTTTAATTATCAAGAGAACTTATGGTATACAGGTTCAATAGTGAGAAGCACTTGGATTGATACTGGAACTTATTCTTTGCCATATGCTACGAAGTATGATGGAAGTAGTTCATCAACTCTTTACAGTCATGAAAACGGTAAGGATGATGATGGCTCTACGATGACATCTTATATTGAGAGTGGAGATTTTGACATAGGTGATGGTGATGACATGATGTTTATAAAACGCATGATACCAGATTTTAAAGACCAAGTGGGTAATGTTAACATAAGTTTAAAATCACGATATTATCCTAGTGACACGCAAACAACTAAGGGGCCTTTCTATTACACAACATCAACGCAACGACTCAACCCTAGAAGTAGAGGAAGACAAGTTGCTGTTCGTGTAGAGAGTAATGGATACGATGGAAGTAATAATGACGCTACGGGAGAGGATTGGCGTTTAGGTACAATACGATTTGAAGTGCAACCAGATGGTAAGAGATAATGAGTAAAATAACAAATGTAAGATTACCTTCACCCTCTATTGAATATAATGTTCAACAAATGAGTGAGTTAATTAGAGCTATTGAAACGGTCATTCTAACTCTTAACACAAGTTATTCCGCAGAAGAAAATAAACTTGTTATGGAGAGAATGGTTTTTCTGTTTGGAGATTAAATGGCAACAACAAATACATATACAAACGCAAAAGCTATTTTAAGAGGCAACACAACTGTATACACAGCACCTTCAGCAGGTACATCTATTATTAAATCAATACGAGTATCAAACACGGAAGAAAATACTGATAGAGACATAACACTAACAGTTACTGATGGTGACTCGGTAGTATATTATTTAGAAGTTAACAGAACTATACAAAAGAAAAGTTCACAGGAAATTTTAGCGGCAGGAAATATGAAAACAGATTCAGCCGATTCCTCTGTTAGTTCCTCTACACCAATTATTTTAAAGTCATCGGAGATTCTGAAGGCAACAGCAACTGGAAGTGATGTACACATCATAGTATCAGTATTGGAGATGACGTAATGGGATTAATTGATTCATTAAAGAAAATAGCAAAGGTTGCAGCACCTATAGCGGGAGCGGGTATAGCAAGTTTACTTGTGCCCGGTTCTGGATTTTTAGCACCTGCATTAGGTGGTGGTATTGGTGCGTTGTTTGGCGGACAGAAACCCGGACAGGCATTACTCACTGGATTAATGGCGGGAGCAGGAGGAAAATTCTTAGGTGGTAGTAAACTAGGGGGTACACTAGGTAAATTTGCTGCACCTGTTGGAGCGGCAGCGGGGGCTGCGTTACCATCAATTGCTGTTGCAGAACAAAATGAATTAATGGAAAAAATGAGGAAAATGTATCCCAACGAAGATGAAGAAAAATTACAGGAATTAGTTTTAAAGCAAATAGTAAAAGCACCTACTAATTATGAGGGATATGAAGATATGCAAGTTCAAAGTGAACTTATTCCTCTTATTAATAGAGCTAGTGGTGGTGGCGTAAAAGATTTACGTCAAGCAGGGGGAATGAGCTTAGGCCCCGGAACTGAAAAATCAGATAGTATACCTGCTATGTTGTCAGATGGGGAATTTGTTATGACATCAAAGGCAGTAAGGGGAATTGGAAACGGAAGTAGAAAACTCGGAGCAAAAAGATTATATAATATGATGCACAAAGCCGAGAATAATGTATCAGTTTAAGAGACCACGATATGATGAACTAGCAAATACTTTAAAGCTGTTAATGGCTTTTCGAGAGGAATTTGCAAATATTTATCCCGAAGCGGATATTGCTAAAGTAGCCATTACAATGGAAGAACATTTTAAGGATGGTTTCATTTGTAATGCTTACTTTAACAATAAAATAGTTGGGAGCGTGGGGGCGATGCCATCGGAGTGGTGGTTCAGCAACGACAAGTTTCTAGCGGAAACATGGTTTTATGTTTTACCCAAGCATCGAAACTTTAAAACGGCGAGAGGGCTTTTGAAGAAAATGAAAGAATACTCAAAAAACAAGCAACTAATGTTACAACTGCCAGTGAGTTCGGGAAAGGACTCACCCGCATTGTACGAGAGATTAGGATTTAAACATATGGGAAATATTTGGAGGTATCAATAATGTGTTTCGGGTCACCAATGTATACAACAACTGAGAAGTCGGAGTTACCTCCCTTCTTAGAGCAGGCGTATAAAAAATTAGCACAACAGTCGGAGGCAGTCACAGACCCATCGGTAAAGTATGTTCCGTATGGTGGACAGCGTTTAGCCCCACTAACATTTGAACAACAATATGCAAGACAGAGAGGAGTAGAACAAGCACAGGCTTATCAACCAGATTTAGCACAGGCTAGAGGTTTAACATCTCTCTCTATGCAACCTATTTCTCAATCAGATATTCAACAGTATGAAAATCCTTATTCCCAAATGGTTACGAAGAATGTCCTTGATGAAATGCGTAGACGTAGTGATATACAAGGTCAACAAACTTCTGATGCGGCTGTTCGTTCGGGTGCCTATGGTGGCTCACGACACGGCGTACAGGAATCAGAGAGAATGCGTAATCTAAGAGAACAGCAATCTCGAACAGCGGCTGAAATGGGACAACAGAATTATCAGCAAGCCCTAGCGGCAGCCCAAGCACAGAAAGCTCAACAGCTATCGGGTGCGGGAGCGTATGGTAATATTGCAGGACAGCAAATGTCATTAGGTCAGCAGGGTATTCAAGGATTAACACAAGCGGGTGCAATGGGACAACAGCAACAGCAAAAAGGAATGGATATTGCATACCAAGACTTCTTGAAACAACAGCAGTTCCCTTACACGCAAGCGGCTACACTAGGTAATTTACTATCTGGCGTACCTGCGTCTCAAATGGGAACCGTTTACAGCCAACAACCCGGCCCAAGTCCGATGAGTCAAATGGGAGGAATGCTTGCTACTGGTATTGGTGCTTATGCGGCATTGAGTGATGAGAGACTGAAAGAGAATATTGAGTTGGTAGGTAAATCACCATCCAACGTAAACATTTATTCATTCAAGTATAAAGGCGAGGATGGCAAGTATGAGGGTGTTATGGCACAGGAAGTTCCTTGGGCTTCTATAATGGGCAATGACGGATACCTCATGGTTGACTACTCTAAACTGGATGTAGAATTTAGGAGACTAAATTAATGAAAAAAGCAATTGGATTAACAGCAAACATATCAGACTTTAGACCAAACCTACCACAAACAAAACACCTTAACTACTTTATGGGAACTAACCCTATATACATGGCTAAGGGTGGTGATGTTAAGGCGGGTATACCAAATTATCCAGATGTCAATGTTACAAGGGGATTTCTCCCTGCGGCATTGGGATTTGATAATGGTGGAGAGGCTGATTCATATTGGAGTAAATTATATAAAGCCGCAGTAAAAGTTGTTGCAGGATATCTAGGTAAAGATGAAAATGATGAAAAAGTTCAAGAAACAGCTAAAAAATTTATTGGAACTGACCAAGGTAAAAAAATAGCTGAACAAATCATTCAATCTGAACAGGGTGCATCAGCAGGTGCATATGACTCTGGTTTCCCAATACCAGAAGAACAAAAAATAGCTTCTAAAGCCGATGAGGTATGGCCAACAACAGTTACACCAACAGAGACAGTTACAGAAATACCTAAAAATACTATTCCGGGTGGATACTACGGTGCTCCACCTGCAACTAGTCAAACTACCCCCGGAATTGGCCCAAGATTAGAAACATCTCCGGGACTATCTACTGGTGCTCCAGTGAGAGCAATAGCTCCAAAAGCTGATGAAGTTTGGCCACCTCAAAATGGAGGCATAACTGAAATTAAACCAGAATCAAAAAATCCATTAGACCTTAACGGCGATGGTGAAGTTAATATGGAGGATTTAGAGTATGCTAAAAATAATCCTCTTCTTAGTTGGGCAATTCCCGCACTTAAAAAAATATTAGGAATAGTAGAAGATTGGAATCCAGATGAACCAGAAAAAGAAATAGAAAAAGATACAGAAAAAGAAATAGAAAAAGATACAGAAAAAGAAATAGAAAAAGATACAGAAAAAGAAATAGAAAAAGATGATGAAAAAATAATACCGAAAGATGGAATTACTGGATTACCAGAAATTTCTAAAGAACAAAGAGATAGAGATATAGAAGATGAGTGGACTGGCATAGGCCCAGATGAACAAAAATTACTTAAACTATTAGCAGCAGAAAGAGCAAAAAACACTGGTCAACCAGATAGTGGAGGCATTACAGATAAAAAAGATGTCCCCGCTTGGGCACTACCAATGATGTCAGCAGGTTTTGCTATGATGGCATCCAAGAGTCCTAGCTTTATGCAAGCTCTAGGTGAGGGTGGACAGAAAGGTCTTGAAACTTTTACCGCACAAGAGACAGCTAAAGAAGAAAAACTTGATAAAGAAGCAGAAAGAGCATACAAAAAATCTATGGCTACTTACTATGAAGGCAGAGAACAAAAACCAGATATTAAGGTTATGACTGTAGATGGCAGGGGTGTTTATCATAGATGGGATGACGCAACACAGGATTATGTTTCATTAAATAGAATTGCAGTTCCAAGTGACGCTGATATAGAAAAAGAATTATCAGAAGGAGTTCACGCTCTTAGTTGGGCTACATACACTACAGAAAAAAAGCAAGAATTAATTACAGAAAGAAGAAATAGATATCTTGGCATTGTACAATCTAATCTTTCAACCGTAGAAGAAAAGGGTGGTAGCATAATGGACAAAATAAAAAAACTTGAAGAAATAATTGAAAGTTGGAACCCAGATAAAAAAGACGGCGGAATAGTTTCACTAAGGAGATAGAATGACACTTCTCGAAGAGATACGGGATTTAAATCCCTCTCTAGCATTAATTCCAGATGATGAGCTAATTGAAAATTTATTAGAGCAGTATCAAGGTGATTTAGACCCAGAGGTTTTCATGCGTTCTCTCACAGAAGAGAGACCAGTTGAATCTCCAGTTGTATCGCCTACAGAAATGCCTACAGCAGGCAAGAGACCATTCGGTGTGGGTGCAGACCCAGATGATATTGGATACGGTGAGGCTTTCGTTGGTGGAGTAAAATCCATGTGGGAGAGAACATGGGGGCCAAACATTACCTACCTTCGTGGTGGTATTGCGGGACTCATGGGTGATGAAGAGAGAGCGGCACAACTATACGAACAGGCGAGAGAACAAGACCAAGCTATATTAAGCAAGACAGGATACCTTTCATTTGAACAGGCAACCAAAGGCCCCGATGCAGGCGTAGATACGTTTGTTAAGTGGGGATTACAGCAAGCAGGAATGTCTCTGCCATACACCCTTATGGGTGGCGTTGGTGGTATTGCAGGAAGAGTGGCACTGAAGGGTGCAATGGGAGCAGGTAAAGCAACATTCACTGGTTGGACATCTGCAATTGTCCCACAGTCAGCGTCATTCCTTTTAGCTAGACAGCATGAGCAAGTAGAGGCAGGAAATCTCGATGAGGTTAACGAGGGTGCGGCATTCGCATGGGCGTTACCATCCGCCATGCTAGAGGGTGCTCTATATCCAGTATTAGGAAAGTTATTTGGGCCAATTAGTCCAACGAATGCAATGAGAGCACTAGAGAGAGGTGTACTAGGTAGAGTTGCCAAGGGTAGTGCGATGGGGTCAGCCGTTGAAGCCTTAACAGAGGTTGGTCAACAGGCTATAGAGAGATATCAAGCGGGATTAGAACTTGATTCCGAGGATGCACTAAGAGAATACAAGGAAGCGGCGGCAGGAGCGGCTTTCGTTGGTGGATTATTTGGTGGTGTAACAACCACGGCAGGTGAGGCAGTAAGGGCAGTTCAACCAACTCCAAAGGTTGAAGAGGGAATACAAAAAGAAGAAATCGCCAAACCAGAGGAAGTTGTCCAACCAGAAGACCAGAAGACAGCGGCACTAGACCAAGCTAAAGTTGAACAAGAGAAACCACTTAACTTTGCTGTAGAGAAGCAAGGCGATAAGTTTGTTGTTAACAGACAAGAGTTAGATGAAGCGGGTAATATTGTAAGTAAATCACCCGTTGGCAGTGTCTTTAATACCGAAGAAGAAGCCAAAGCAAAGCAAGTAGAAATACAAGACCAAAAAAGTAAATTACCAGAGCAAACATTTTTTACTAAAGATGAAATCGTTAAGGAAAATCCCGCTCTAGGTAATATAATAAATGATTTAGAAGAGCAAGGGAACAAAATTGCTCCACACGTTAAACAAGTTTATTTTCAGAAAAATTTAGCCTTAGCGAAAGGCAATGCAGAGAATGTTGTAGCATCTGGGGGAACGGCAGGTTCCGTTGCCGATGGATGGTATGACAGGACATCCGACTACGCACACATATCACTCGTTGACCCATCAAAGGCGATGGAGACAACAGCCCACGAAAACTTTCACGCATTACAGAGAACATTAGATAGAGGATATCAAAGCGGTTTATTCAAGGAAGATGAACAAGCGGCATTAAATTCCTATTTCCCAGACAAACAAACTATAGAGAATATTCCACAGAGTGTTCAAAAGGGACTGGGCGAGGATGTCATGGCTCGGTTACGGGAGAGACACGCCGACAGACCACTAGATAGTAGAGAGATGCAAGCCTACGCTTTTGGTGCCTACAGTGCATTAAAGGCACAAGGAAAGAGAATGGCGGCACCAAACCCCGTTATTCGTGCCTTCAAGAGATTATGGGATTTCATTAAGAGTGCGGGCAACGTATTCAAGAAGAATGAAGTTAACAGCGTTCAAGACTTGTTCGAGAAAGCTAGAACTGGTGAGATTGGAAAGAGACCTCTAGATGTCAAGGCAAGACCAAGAGAGGAAGTTGAAAAACTCAGACCGAAAGCATTAGTGGCGGCAGAGAAAGCGGCGGCTAAGGGTGTTGTTCCAAGCGAATTGGAATACAGTATTCTCGAAGATTTAGACAGGCAGTACGGCAAACAAATTTACAATATGGCTAGGCGTGTTGACAAGGAGGGAAAGCCATACACCAAACAAAAACTTATTGAGGTTCACGAGGCGAGACTTCCAAAAATTACGGATGTAGAAAAGAAAAAAGAGAGAGATAAAAGAGTAAGAGCTATTGCCGATTTAGCATTTCTTGAAAAAGATTTAGAGGAATCTGGAGAGTATATAAAACTTTATGATGAAGTAAGAGGAAGAGGAAAAACAATAGGAGTACCAGAGGAAGCAGGCGGTATAGAATACAAGATAGAAAATAAGGCAGAGAAAGCAATTTACGATAAATACTTTAGAGAAGCAGCACCAGAGGATGTGGCACTAGAGTTTGCCGTAAGCACTCCTTTAAGGGAGAAACCACCAAAGATAGATTTTAAAACAGATAAAAAAGTTAGAGAAATTGCTAAGTGGTTAGATAAAAAATCTAAGCGTGTTAAAGATTTTTCAAAAGAGCCTGTCTTGGATAAGATAGCTGATGATGCTAGTGAAGAAATTATCTGGAATATCAACAGAGTCAAAGGCACTGAAGAAACAGACGGCATTGGTTGGTACGATGCAGATATTACGAAGGCATTTGAAACTACAGAAAAGGCAATACCAGAGTTAAAAGATGATATTGACACAAAAGTTTTACTAACAGCTTTAGCTGCTGTTACATCTTATGAAAAAAAAGCTGTAGAGAATTGGCAAGTAGCTACACAAATTTTAAGAGACTACATAGATAATGGTAAGACCAGAATAATGACAACAAACCCAGACATTTGGGTTACCGAAACAATAAATAAAGAAGGAAAGAAAGTACCGATAGAGCCTCGTTTTGCAGGTTGGACTACAAGACCTGCTACATCACAGCAATTAAACTTAATTAAAGGTCTTATAGATTACTTTAACGGTGATTTATCTAAGTTCAGTAATTTTTTAACTAGTGAAATAAATGTTAAAAAAATGCTAGAAATTAAAGGTAAGATTACAGGACAGGATTTACCTAATCCTAATCAATCTAATATGGTTAAAATGAAAGGCAAGGATGTTGTCTTTGATTCTAAAACAAAATTATATAAATCATTACAACCACCTGCCGGTTACGGTATGAGTGATGAAGTTTATGGTGCTTTTATGTTTGGGCCAAAAGCAGGGCCTTTCTTTGCAAACCTAAATTCACTATCTGGAGTAACAATAGATATTTGGGCTTCTAGAAGTTTTAATAGACACATAGGTGCATTAACATATGGACTTCCTCCTTCATTAAAAAGTGGAGTTGCAAGTGCACCACGCTCAACAGCGAATAAAGGTTTACCAATTGAATGGACGGCTAAACAAGAGAGGATTGGAGTACAGAAATTTTTTGATAGAATAACTGAAAAAGTAAACGAAAAAACAGGAGAAAACTATACAACAAGGGATATGCAAGCCGCTATGTGGTTTTATGAGCAGGGCTTATTCACCGATTTAGGGGCTAGAAGCATACCGGGACTCTTTTCAGAAGGAGCAAATCGTGCTATAAAGGATAAAACATATGAAACAAGAAACACAGAATATACTCTCCCAGATGAAGCAGTTGAGGGAGAACTTGCAGTTGGCGAGAGAGGGGCAAAAGTTGCGAGGGACAAAGCCTTGGTGGAAAAACCAGACCTCTCAGTCAGCGAAAGAAAAGAAACAGAAGAAGTAGCTGTATCCGAAAACCTAGAAGACGTCATAGCACCAGAGTTATCTGTTAGAAAACCTAAACTAGAAGGTGACTTTAGTTTTGATTTTGTTGATAAGGATAATTTTAATGCAAATGACCCCCAATTTGAAGATTTTACATCATTAAAAGATTTTTATGATAAAGTTATTGGGCCTGTAGATACACTTGAAGGAGAGTTTGAAACACAAGGAATTGGTAGTCAACTTAAAACTGATGACTATGGCGATGGAACTGGAAGGTTCTACGCAAACATAATTAAGGATGGCGATAAAGTTGGATTTATACATGGAGAAAATACAGACCAAGATATAGCATACGTTCACTACGCTAGAGTGTTCGGATTTGTATCTTTACCAAATCAAGTTTGGAAAAATTTAGCAAAAGAATTTAAAAGAAAATTTGGAATAAAAAGATTTGCCGGATATAGAATTACTGGTGCAAGAAAATTATCAGAAAAAAAACAAAGAGAAGTTGAGGAAAAATTATTAGGTGGTGCTACATATGTTAGCCCTATTGCAATTAGCCCAGAGTTTTCTGTATCAAATGTAGAATCATTTTACAAAGACCCTGTAAATTATTCTGAATATTCTTTAAGTAACAACACTCCACAAACTGATGATTTTTTTACTGAAGCGAAAGTATCTAGTGAAACAGATAATAGGGTGGGAAAAGTACCTTTCCCAAATGTAAGTGAGTTATTATTTGAAAATAGAAAACTTAAAGAAGGAACGCCAGTTGCAGTTAGGTTGAATTTAAATACAACAATATTTTATGATGAAAATACAAGTAAAATTAAAGAACTAAAAAATAAGTTTGCAAACATAAAAAATGAAGAGGGTTTTAAATCATCAAAAGAAAAAGAAAAATATAGAAACAAAAGAAAAAAAGAAATAGCAATAGAAACTGGGGTATCAGTTGCCACTTTACAAACTGCACACGATAAAGATACAGATGGAAATGCCCTAGGTTACGATAAGGCTATAACAGTTAAAGACCCTACTTTTGATGTTAATCAAAAAAAGAGATTTCAAGTTATTGCAAAAGGAGAAAAAACTCCTATGGCATCCGTTAAGGGTGGCATTGTACAGAAAAAAATTGATGAACCAATAGAAGGAAAAAGAATATTTTTTAATCCATTTAAACATCACTTGTTTATTGATGAGGCAGGGAATGCTGTTAAATCTGTTAAAGGTGAGGTTACTGTTTTTAATAGTGCCGCATATACAAATGGTGAAATAGAATATTATTCAAGAGAGCAAGGCGAAACTCTTGAGGTAGAAACTGAAAATAATAAATCTAATGTATCCTACAAGTTTGAAACTGAAAAAGAAAAGTCAGACTTTGAATTACCAGAAATGGATACACTCTCGCAAGAGAAGTTAGTTAAATACGGTCTGGAGTTTTCCGCATCAAAAGAGGAAGAGAATTTTTCTGATTTAACGAAAAACTTTCGCAGTCATATTAACCCAGAGAAAGTCAGAAGAACCATTCCCGGTCATTGGAAGGCACTCACTGACAACTGGCGTGCAAGGTGGCATCAAGCAGGCGTAGACCAGTATTCATCCGTAAGGAGTATTGGCCTTGATGAGCCATACAAATTACTAACAATGACACACGCATCATCGGGTGCGATAGAGGGTGCATTGAACTACGGCGTTCCATTCTTGGATAACGATGGAGCCATTGACTTAAAGGAAAACACTCTGGGAACGGGTCTGTTTACACGATTTGAAAAGTTGGGACAGAATTTACCAATTTTTCTGGAGTGGGTTGCAGCAAATAGAGCGAAGTATTTAGTAAGCGTAGGAAAAGAAACTGGCTTAGGAACTATAGAGGAAATAAATTCTGCCATTAAGGATTTCTCAAAAGGAAGAGAAAAATTATTTAATCAAGCAATAAAAGACTTAAATGAATTCAGAGATGCATTCCTTCAGATAGGATTAAAGTCTGGGTATCTCAGTCAGAAAGCACACGATTCTTGGACTAGAGATGAGGGATATGCTTTCTATCTGCCATTCTACAGGTTACTGGAGGATGAGACAAGCACTAGTGGCCCAATGTCTGCCGATGGTATTATTGACCAACCAGAGGTAAAGAAATACAGGGGCTCACACCTTCCCGTGAAGGATTTATTCTCCAATATGCTACAGAATTTTAACTTCTTGGCTGAGGCATCACTCAAGAACCAAGCGGGTTTGAAAACCCTAGAGCAGGGCGAGAAGATAGGCGTAACAAGAAAAGTTGACAAAGAAACCAAAGATTCTGTTTTTGTCAGAAAGAACGGAAGGAAGGTTCACTACGAGGTTGATGAGCCTCTAGTTTTACAGGCGTTGCAGGCACTCAACTGGAGTGGTTGGAGTAATCCCGCAATGTCAACTCTAAGAAACTTCAAGAGATGGCTCACCATTGGCGTTACAGCAAGTCCCGCATTTAGAATTAGAAACCTTATTCGTGATTCAATTCACTCCATTGCCGTTAGTAAGATAAGCTACAATCCACTTGGCAATGTTATGCAGGGCGGAAAAGGTTTTAGTTTTAAAGGCAGGAAAATGTCAGAGCTAAGGGCGAAGATGGCTTTCGGTGGTGGACAGATTCACTTCGGTCATATCTACGGCGGAGACCCTAACGCCACTAAGATGCTTCTTGACAGAAACATAGACCTCAACACCGTGATGGAATCGGATGGTTGGGGCAAGGGTTCTTTAAGACTCTTTAAATCAAAATTCGGAAAGGGTTTGAACTGGTGGCAGGAGATTGGTAACACGGCGGAGAATGTCAACCGTGCCGCCTTATATCAGCAATTAAGGGATAAAGGCGTTAGCCACTTTGAGGCGAGTTACCAAGCTAGGGATTTATTAAACTTTAGCAGACATGGTGCCCATCCCTTCGTTAGATTTCTTACCCAGTCAGTTCCATTCCTCAATGCCCGTATTCAAGGCTTGGATAAAATGGGAAGGGCATGGAACAAGGAACAGCGAGCACAGTTGTTAACTACTTTGGGAGTTTACTCTCTTGCATCAATTGGACTTTACTTAATGTTCAAAGATGACGAGGACTTTAAAGATAGGGAGCAGTGGGACAGGGATACATACCACTGGTTTAAGTTTCCCGGCACAGAGACAGCATACAGAATTCCACGACCATTTGAGGTTGGTGCAGTTGGCGTAATGTTCGAGAGAATGGTTGAGCAAATTGCCGATGACGATGTACACGGAATGCTATTTGCTGAAAGAATGGCTCACATTATCGGCGAAACATTCGCCTTTGACTTTAGACCACAGCTAATTACACCTTACCTTGAGGTATACTCAAACAAGGATACATTCACGGACAGACCAGTTGAACCCCTGTGGATGGGGGCACTCCCTCCAAGCGAGAGGAAATACGCCTACACAAGCAGTGCGTATGTAAACACAAGCAATATGCTACAGTTCATTCCTTGGAAGGCTATCCAGTTTTCCCCAGTACAAGTTGAGCATTTGGTTGAGGGATACTTCGGTTGGGTTGGCTCTAGTGTTGCACAGGTTGCATCATTCACGGATTACCCAAGAAAGTTAACCCAATTTACCAGTGCCGAGAGTCCATTGTTCATGGGTTTTGTTAAGCCTCTGCCATCAATTCAGACAAGATATAAGTCTGAATTTTATGAGGCAATGACTGAAATGAATGAGACTCAGAAACTGATGAATTTGTATATGAAGAATGGCGATACGGATAAAGCCATGAAATTATACACCAAGAATAGGGATTTATTAAACTGGAGGGGTACTTACGTTAAGGTTAACTCCCAAATAATAAAAATAAACCAACAAATAAAATTCATTGAAGCGATGAAAGGTATCTCCGAAAGAGAGAGATATGATAAAGTTAAACAACTTAATTTACTGAAGGCTGAGATTGTCAGAACTTTAAAAGAGAATGTTATTGCATATGAGAAAGCTAACAATACTAAGGTAAAAAGACAATCTTGGTGGCATTAGGGGGCGACATATGGTAGAAATGAGTGATGAGAAGGTACGAGATATTGTGGTAAAAACAGTTGACGAAACCCTTCAAAAAATGGGATTAAACCCCAGTGAAATATATGAGGCTCAAAAAGATTTTATGTATCTGAGGGAACAGAGGAAATTGCACGATAAAATTAGCTTTCGAGTTAGGTTCGTTATAGTTGGTTTTATTGTAACAGGTGCCTTAACCCTTCTTATTTTAGGAGTGAAAACAGCACTAGGAATAAAGTAGTTACATTATTATGGCGGATAATAAGGTATATAAGCGTATACTCTGTATCTCAGATTTACACGCACCCTACAATCACCCCAATAGCCTAGACTTTATTAGGGGATGCAAGAAGGCTTTTCGTCCCGATTTTGTGGTAGGAATGGGTGATGAGCTAGACTACAGTGCATCCAGTTATCACGAGTCCTCAACAGAGTTATACAACCCTGCTAAGGAACTTGAAGAAGGAAAAAAAGTCATCAAGGAACTAGAGAAAATGTTTCCTTCCATGAGGCTCCTAGATTCAAATCACGGCAGTATGGCTTTTCGTAAAGCTAATACAGCGGGATTAGCACAAAGTTTATTAAAGCCTTACAATGAAATGTTAGGCGTAAGCAACAAGTGGACTTGGCATGACACAATAACTTTACAGACTCCAATGGGTTCTGTTTATTTTGTGCATCAGCAATCCGCAAATGTCTTGCAGGTATGTGCGGCAGTATCAATGAATGTCGTACAAGCTCACTATCATACGAAATCGTGCATACATTACACAAGCAGCCCAGAGAGATTGATGTGGGCGATGAATACAGGATGCTTAATAGATAAGAATCATTTGGCTTTTAAGTATAGTAGAATTATAGTAAAGAGACCAGTTCTAAGTTTATCAGTTATAGATAACGGTATACCTAGAATTGTTCCAATGGTGCTTAAAAGAAATGGAGAGTGGGATGGAAAAGTACACCTCTGAGGATATGGTTAACAGACCACCACACTATCGGTTTGGTGGGTATGAGTTATTAGATGTTATTAAAGCGAAATTAAAAGAGTCCAAAATGGATGCTGTGCAAGCGGCTCTATGGATTCAATTAGTACAATACTTATTTAGATATGACGTAAAGGGTAAACCTTTCGAGGATTTGAATAAGGCTAAATTTTATCTCAATGATTTATACAAAGAAACCGAAAAAACCAATAGAGACTAAAGCTCTCAAGGACATGACTTTTAAAGAGTTTGTCATTGAGATGCAAAAAACTAACAAGCTCAAAGCCAGAGTTGGCAATGTGCGTGTAAAAATAGGAGGAAAGAAATGAATCTATTAAAAGACTTATGGTCACATTTAAAAGAGTGGTCAGACTGGTCAATGAAGGATTGGATTAAGGCGGGTATTGTCGCTATAATCGTAATCGTAGTAATTGGGGCAATCTAACCCATGTTAAATTTATTACTTAAACCCTTGCTCGGCGTTGCCGGGCAAGCGGTATCTGGATTTATAGAAACGAAGAAAGCTAAAGCTGAAAATAAATTAGTTGAAATAAAAGCTAAAACTAAATTGAAAGAACAGCAAATAGCAGGCGAGGTTTCGTGGGAAGCATCAGCCGTAGACCAAATGAAGGGGTCGTGGAAAGATGAGCTAATTTTAATTTGCTTACTGACACCTGCCGTGCTCGTTTTCGTGCCGGGAATGACACCACACATAGAGGCGGGGTTTCTCGCACTCCATAATTTGCCGGATTATTATAAACATTTATTATATTTAGCCTGCTCAGTTTCATTTGGCGTGAAAATGGGGCCTGCGGCTATGGGATTATTTAAAAAGAAAAAATGATAACACCAGAGAGACTTAGTGCGTGGCGAATATTTCCACGTCTATTAATTACTTTATATGGTGTAGCTTTTTTTCGTACAACGGAGTGGTTTATGCAACTACCCGACCCTACGAATGCACAGTCAGCCTTTGTATCAGTAGTTGTTGGTGCGGGAGCGGCGTGGTTTGGACTCTATGTAGGAGGAACCAGACTAGGAACTGCCAAAGCTGAAAATAAAGATAAGCTATAATGGGTGATAAAAAAAGAGATTATAAAAGAGAGTATGTCGAATATGATTCTAAACCCAAGAGGGTAAAGGCTAGAGTTAACAGAAATAAAGCTAGAA
>Ga0208299_1001082_pt1 | contig 21535 bp, 28 predicted proteins | sample 15_taG_FD_184089 | JGI IMG/M metagenome (GOLD analysis project Ga0208299, IMG submission 184089) | Marine viral communities from the Subarctic Pacific Ocean - 15_ETSP_OMZ_AT15312 metaG (SPAdes) (version 2) | ecosystem: Environmental > Aquatic > Marine > Oceanic | place: Pacific Ocean | collected...
TTTGCCAGTTCCTTTTTAGATTACCTCGGTCTTTTAATATTTTTTCATTCCCAGAACCACGACCGCCAAGCCTAGCACGCCTCATCTCGATAGTTACTTCAGAAAGCTCTTTCCAATGGTACTTTGGGTTTTTATGATTTCTTCCTTCGCTCTCAAAGTTCTTCTGAATCCACCTGTCAACCGCAACGGCAGACGCAAGTAAAACTTTCCTTCTATCTCTGATAGATCTTAAAAGTTCCCTTGATTTTCTATCATAGTCTGAGCTGTCTCTTTGAATTGTAATTAAAGACATTAATAATCCCTGTCATATTCGTCTTGAATCAAGTCAGGATCTACTCTTTGATCAAAAGAGGGTCTTTGATCAAAGGTAGGTTTATAGTCTTTTGTATTACTCCAAGGGTTGCCCTTTACGGAATCGGAAAACAAACCTGTACCATCATCGAGAATCATTGGACTATTGCCGGTCTTAAAATTTGACAACCTTCTATCTAATTCTCTCCATAGTTCATCAGAATCACGCAAGTTCCTTGTTCGAACTAAGATCCCATACATCGCAAAATGTATTGATATATCCTTTGCTGTTATATTATTACTAGAAAAAGGAGTCGTGAAATATGAACCCAATGATTCATTGATCCTCATATAGCCATACTCCAACCAATACGACGAAATATCATTCTCAGTCATCCCTTTTACCGAGTAGACTGCCGTAAACTCTGAATAAACTGCGTAAGCTGGCATTATAAATACTTCCCTTCAAGATTTTTAGTTTTCTCATCAAAAAGCAAATCTTGAAATTTCTTAACTTGCTCTTTGTTTATAAATCGACCCCTTACAACTTGCTTTTGAATTGACTCAGGGGTTATCTGGTCCCCAATCCCGTTACCTAATCCCATATTCAATGCAAATTCGGCATGCATAGGGGTTTGAGATAATAAATCCGAACTCTCTGACAAGTACTCCATCGCATCAATGCACATCTTTAACTGTTTATTTTCCATCAAGAATTGAAAAGCGGTGTGTGCTTGCATTGCTCTTTCCTTCATCGCTTCGGATATCTGATTAGACTGCTCGTATTCAAATCTATTCATGTGAGCAAGATCCCTAATCCAAAGAAAATTTCCTAAGAATCTTTTTGGGTATTTCTTCCTGTCTTGAATCATTAGCGGCAAATTACGTTGAAACCGCCCTCTCCTGACTTCTTCGTTCTCATATCCGAAATGAGAAATGGAAACTTCCGCAGGATTCAAAATAAATACTTCACCCGCTCCCTTGTTGATTTCAGTCTCTGGGTGTTCATGTACATGTCCAATAAATTTTATCTTACTTGATTTCCTGAAAAGTCTGCAAGGTAAATCCGTTTTCAGTAGCCCAGCCGGTTCAGCCGAGAAATGATGTTGACCGATAGCATAAGAATCAAATTGATTGTTTTTAAGGTACTTAATCAATCTTTCAGGATAATTAAAACATTCATCATGATCAATCCAAAGAATCCAATCGCAACTAGCTTTCTCAACTGTCCTGTTTCTAGCTTCGTCAAAACCTATCAACTTAGGATTGTCTATCGAAAATACAGTTGCTCCATATTCAAGCCCCACTCTTTTTGCTCTACCGTCAAGACTTCCATCAATACCAATTATAATCTCATCAGCAATGTCTTTTATTGATTCAAGAGCCTTTCCTAGTGTGTTAGTATCGCTTTTTGAGATGATACAAACCGATAAACTCTGCTTTGGACTCTGAACAGCTAACTTTCGATCTAAATCTAAAACTCCGATACCTGAATCATCTTTGCTTTTATTGTAGGAAAATACATAATTCCCTAGAAAATCGCTCTCTTTACTTTTTGTTGGATTGCAAAAAACAAGTTGAAAATTATCCTTTCGACTAAATAAATCAATTAGATCCTGCTCTTCAAAATGATGAACATGCTCATGAAATGGGAACCCTAAAACCCCTTCCGACTTCCATTGCTGCGCTTCCCAAGCTCCATAGGGAGTTGTGAAAATTATCAATCCACTTTCTTTTGAAAAAGATTCTATTAACTGCACAAACTCGTTAGTATTCCAAACATGCTCAAGAACTTCAGAACACAAAACAACATCAAAATCATTCTTCAAGTTAGCTGAATCATAATAGAACTTTAAATTATCAATTCCATTTTTTCTTTTGTAATCGTTCGCAACTTTTATGTTCTCTTCAGAAATATCATGAGCGTAAAAGTCTAACTTCGGGAAAAGTCGGGCAAGTGCAACCGTTATCTGTCCAACGCAACAACCGTAATCTAAAACTTTACTACCGTCCGACAACTCAGATAGTTTCTGAATAGCAACTCTATTCCTTGAATTTTCAATATGTCTCTGATCATCTCCAAGATCATGATAAAATTTCTTCTTAGAATACTCTTTCGCAGTCTTTTCATAGTGTTCTTTTAGTTGACCATTTTTCACATACTCAAACCTTTCCAGATCCTCTTCAAACCCCTTCAAGTTGTTATCTCTAATCAACTTACTTGCAATCTTAATATCTGAGTTGTAAATAAAATGTTTTGCCAGTCTTCTCTTACTTGATAAACTCTTCTTGCAAAACTCATTATCAATCAATTTATCAAGTTTTTCTACTGCATTATCCCAGGAGAACTTCTCAGCACTTGAGATAGATTTAAAAGATAGTTGCTGATATTTATCAAAATCATTCGATAGATATAAAATATTGTGAATAAAAGATTGATTATTATCCTCGCAAAACACTACGCCGCAATCTTCAAGAGTCTCTTCTAATGCCCCTCTTTTCACTGTTACAAAAGGAGTTCCTGCTGCTGACTGTTCCATAGCTGTTATGCAACTGGTCTCTTCAAAATCATAACTAGGGTAGACATGAATAAAACTTTTCTTCATCTCATCATAAAGATCTTTCTTACTCAAACTCCCCAACCGCTCAACATTTGGTAAATGTTCACATCTTCCCCATAAATACTCATAAAGCGGCCTCATTTGCGGCATAGTATGATCGTACCCACAAACCTTCAGCGTTAAGGATGGATCTTCTTTGAGCAGGTTTTCCATGATTCCATTTTCACCCACTAAATTAATCAAACCACGCTCCGGCCTAGACGAATAAAACATAACATTAGAGTCAAATTTTTCTCTGACGTTGCAAGTGTTTTTAAACAACTCTAAGTCTACTCCATTCGGTATAAAATCAATATAGTCTTCTTTTCCCTGGAAAACTTCAAGAGTTTGTTCTTTATGCCAACCTGAGACAGTTATAATTTTATCAACATTCCACCGTTGATGAAATACCGCTTGTGCCGCTCTTTTTAATGCTAAGTCATGAGTATAGAACAAATTCAATTTAGAATTAAATTGTTTCGTGAAAAAACTAGGTATACGCTGACCGATCATCACATCATGAGGAACGCTAAGAGCAAAACTTTCAAAATTATCCCCAAGCTCCTTATCTTTACTTCGCTTCCCGACAGGCATATAAAGAACGCCGTCATATTTATCTACTGTCTCTCTATCATTAAATAGAAATACGTCATTGCCTAATTCTGCAAGTCCTCTTGCTAGGTAATATGCACTTGTTTCTGACCCACCTAAACTTTGATTTTCAATCCCAGTGCCGTCGAATGGCATCCCTGGAACGTATAAAACAATTTTCTTTCTCATGCCCCTTGCCCCTAAAAATTATTATTTATTTCCTTTTAATTTCTGCTCTAGAAAGTTTATTACAAGATCTTCCTTCTTCATTGTATTTGCTCTTTTATCGCCCGAATACTTCTTGATTAATTGTTCTCTAGTCATGCTTAAAACGTCCAGAGCAATCTTAATTCCATCTTCTTTTGTCTGTGCTGCTTTCAACTCTTTAAAACGTCTTGTGCCTCTTTGAATCTTGCTTATTTCCTTGTTTGTTTCTGCCTTGTTTGGATCTTCGCTTCTTGCTTTTAACATAATTCCTTTCATTAAAATCAGTTGCCTAGTATATCCAGACAACTGAAATTTATTAACTAATCTTAAGTTGAACTAGTTACATTAGTAATCAACGCACCGAGATTAGAAGCAATTACAGCTTCGTCCTGGTAGTATCCAATTTCAATGTCATCACTTTTAGTCAATGAATTGTAAGGATGTCGCTCAACTGTCATATTTGGAATTCCACGCTTATTCCATCTGAAAGAATATCCAAAACTTGGACGGTCAACTGATGGACGTTCAGGAGCATAATAAACAAGAACAGAGTCACCCCAAATTGGAGTTAATGACTGTGCAATTCCTTCTTCTGCTGTGTTGTAGTAGCCATTCCCGACTAATACTTTATCCATCTGAAGGAGTGCTTCAGCATCACGCACGGAAGCCGATTGACCACCACCAGCTACACCGGTCTGTCGAATTTTATCAATTACAACATCATTTCTTGAGAAGTTCCTAAAACTTTCAAGACCGAAAACCGCTCTATTAGGTTTATAGCCTGTCAATCCTTCCACATTATCACACATAGTAAGAATATCAGACCAAGGATCCGAATTATTATAGTCAGTCCATGCACTTGCAACCGCTGTCGAAGTACCAACGTTGCTAGTATTGAAAGCAAGAGTTGACGCCCTAACATCCCAATTCAATAGCAATTTATCCATGATAAACATACTACGGTTTTGCTCTGTATCTGCGATAAAAGCAGGATCTGCGTTTCCACGATCTTCAATAGTTGTACTCATACGCAATGCGTAGTTATTACAAATATAAGAAGAACTTCCAACCTGCACATCCAATTGATTGGCGGTATATCCAGGAGAACGCCTATCATTTTCACTTCTGTAAAGGTCCGCACTTTCATAAGTCTTAATCAGTCCTGATTGTCTATCAACATTCACGATTGGAAAAATATCTTGTGCAATAAAACCGGAAGGTCGGTAATTGATTGCAACATTGCTTAAGTGTCTGTCAATATAGACAGAACGCCCTTGTAGGTAGCCTGTAGCCATTGTTCTATCCTCTAAAATTAATTACTTGAAGTCATGAAATAAGGTGTGGCAAAGTTGAATAAACCTGCTCCAACTGCACCACTAGCAACTGCTGTTTCTAATGCTCTACCAACAACGTAAGTTCCTGAAGTAGCAGCGACCAGATAACCAGATCCGGCTACGGTAAGTCTTGCACCTGCTCCAACTGCTCCACCTGCCGTAAATTTAGACTGCCCAACCGTATCACAAGTGATATGATTCCCTGACTGTCCACCGTAACAAATAATTCCTACCGCTTCTAATCCATTGGCAGCAAATTTTCTATCATCAGCAGCAATTGCCTTATAAACTGCTCCTGTTCCCGCTGTAGCATTGGAAAGATCCTCAGCCGCAAGCAAAGCGTATTGAAACGCCTGATTTTCATTTTTAATAGCCATTGTTTTTTCTCCTAATTATTTTACAGAAAGAGTAAACTCTTTATAGTTTTCCAACAGTTTTTCATCAGCGCTAAAAACAATACTTGACGCTTCAATATAGTCTTTTCCTGTGCTTTTCATCACATTAACAATTTCAGCATGTAAAGCTTCATCCCCAGACATCTCTACTTTCTTCTCATCAGTAGCCTGCTCTTTAGAGTTTAGGTTTACTGAATAAAATTCACTTAATGAATGAGTAAACTCAGCACTAAAAGAAATACCTTTTCCTGAGATAAATTCTTGTTTTTGAGAATCAATTGATAACTCGATCTTAGGCAACGCTGCAGGCATTAACTTACCGTCCTGGACGTCTTTCTTGTATAAATTCATGATTTCTTCTTTCTTAGAAGAGAATTGAATTTCCTTTGCTTGAACTTCAACAAGTTCTTTTTCTTTTTTCAACTGCTCTAATTCCGCTTTTACAGCTGCAAATTCTAGAGTCAAATCTTTTGTTTCTTCCATTTTTACCTTTTCAAAATGAATTTTCGGTTCACTAAAATGCAACGCTATTTCGGGATTACCGATATTTGCAGCGTCTTTTATTACACTCTTAATATTTTCTCTCTTCTCTGATAGAAAAGCTTGTAGATCTTCCAATGTCTTCACGGCTGGGGTATCTGCCCCTAAAAATGCTATACCAGTAAGGAACCAACCAAAATTCTCAGTATGCTTTAATTCAACCGATACCTGCTTGTATCTTTCTTGCTCAATAGCACTAATTAAGATCTCAGGGATATTCTTAAAATCAGCAACAATCTTTTCGCCTTCTTGTCTTATTGCTGTTATCCAACCTAGCGCTGGATCTCCATCAGTCTGGCCTTTTAATATCTGATTATTACTATGGCCTAGTTTGACGGGCGGTTTTAATCTAGATTCAAGAATCAATGCAGTCGTGTTATTGACAATCTCTTTAAGATCTTCTTCTACGAATTTGAATCCATTCCATGTGCCAACTGCAAAAACTTCTACTGATTGCATATTCATTGTATTTCTTCCCAGGTTAAATTTGCACCGACATCAGTGTTTTGCTTGAATCTATCTCTTGAGATTGACATTATTTCACAACTCCAAAACCACCACTCGGTTGAATCAAATTACCTTTTGAGTCCTCTGCCGGTTTATCAAGTTTATAAGTACCTCTATCTAGTACCGTTACAGCAATACACCTTGATCTACAACGGAAGTGATTTGGCGGTGTTATTTGCCCCCACACTGGATCATCTATTTTGAAAATTCTTCCGTGATAACTATTGCAAAACTTTGTTGTTCTATTATCCATGATTGCAGAATATTGTAATGCTTCAACAAAATCACTTAACTCTGGACTAGTAAATACGCTAAGTTGCGCCTGATTAAATACGTTTGATAAAGTTGTCCTTGCGATAGCTTCAACTTTAGATCCTGATACTTTACCTTCAACTTGAATCACTCCTGAGTCAAGATATGGAGTCATCACAGATCCTAGTTCTTCTGTGAAAGTATCAATATCCCATTCATTTATTATAGACTTTTCTAAAATGACTCTAAACCGGGCAAGCATCTCATTAGTCACATCCCCAGTAAGATAGAATCCTTGTGCTCTGATAAACTTTTCAAAATCATTCATTGAGATATTATCAACGAAATTAAGAACGCTAAAATCACCTGCTCCTGTAAACTTTACAGCAACTTTTCTCGTGAATGCCAGTTTACTTATTAATGATTCGCTTAAAGATCTGTCCGGCATACTTTTTAACGCTTTTTCCATTTCATCTTTAGCAACTGACCTTCCCAATCTATACCCTTTATTCAACTCCTTAATAAATACGCTTCTTAATTCCTTCTTCCTTTCAGTTGTTACTATATCATCATCAGGTATTGTGAGGTATTTTTCAGGTTTCTCTTTCACATCAGGAGCAGATAAGATCTCTCTCCCAGCATTAATCAAGTCTTGAAATATTTCATTCGTAACACTGGTCACTTCATCAAAATAATCTTGCTCTAATCCATCCAATTGAGTTTCCAATTCAGCAAAATTAACTCTTTTCTCGTAAGCAGGTGTAGGATCTTCATCATTAAAGTTCAGGTTTTGATCTTCTTTAGTAGTTTTATCTGACATGTCTTTAGAAATATTTGAATCCTTATCATTACTAATTTCCTCTTTAGCAACTTGATCCTCCTTCCCTTCTCCATTAGTTTCAAGTTCTCCGTCCTCTTCTTCTCTCGGATCATACTGCAGAAGCTCCCTTGTCCTGAGTTCATCTTGATATGTGTTTACTACTGTTCCTTCTTTAACTGCATTAACCCACGCCAACGCAAGTTCTCTTTTCTCTTGATCAGTGTATTTTTCAAATCTAAACTTTGGAAAATCTTTTACTCCAAAATTCCAATAAGCAAGCTCCTTGAACAACTGCTCGTTAAGAACTTCTTCTAAATGTTTTGCCTGATTCTCGATTACATTGTAAAAAATATCCTTCTGTACTTGCGCTTGACTAAAAGAACCTGTCCCTTGTTGCTCTGTGTACCCTGCTAAACCAGGAACAAGCAACCCTCTTGATATTTGTCTATCCCTATACGCAATTGCTTTTTCGAATGCATCAGTAGAAATAGGATTCTTAATATCTAGTTGAAAACCGGAAGGCATTCTAATTGAAGTCTGTTTCGTGATATTTGAAAGAACAGAATCAAAATCGGCTTTCTGTGCTGGCGACAACGCAGGGGCGTCTTTATCAGCATGAACTGTAATAAATCCACCTGCCAGTCTTTCAGTCCAGATATTCCAAAAATTTTGAATTTGATCCTTTTCCCAGTATGATCTATAAACAGATCTTAAATCACTTTCACCGTAAACTTCATCAAGTTCAGGTTGGTTGATATAGATCAAAAATTTGCTAGGATCTAACTTCTTTCTAGTGTTTTTCTGCTCTTGAATGATTGATAACAGATTACCATAATCATCAACCTCAAAAGTGAACGAATTATAAGGTTTTAGCTTTAAAGAACTTAGTAACCATCTCTCAGATCCGGCAATATCTGCAATATCATAATTTTTTTCACAAACCGAGAATCCATATGCTTTAGCCATTAAGATCTTCCTTAATGCTTGCGTGAAAGACTCTTTTAAGAATGACTCAATATTATAGTTGAAAAGTTTAATAATCTCTTCTTCAAGTTCCTCATCATCAAGTAAAGACTTCTCAAACCTGTAGTCTCTAGACGCTATCAAATCAACAACAACATTAAAAGCGGCCTTGACTTGCGGATCTCTGAGCATATTATCATAAATTTGATACCCCTTCTTCTGCCGTAAGGTATCTTCTGAGTATATTTCGAACTTCTTTCCGAATTGACTAAAGAAGTCAGTAAAAGCCGTTGCCGTTTCTGTGAGTTGTGGTTTTTCTTGCATTAAATTGCACTCTGTGAGAATAACGAGTTTGTTACACTAAGTTCAAAATCTCTTTGTCTCATTCCTAAAATTGCTTGCGAACAAGCATCAACTTGATCATCATGCTTAGAATTAGGAAAGTTTGTTAATTCTGTTAAAAAGTCTTTTGTAAAAGATTTGCTTTCAGGGATATGGATATTGCCTGACTCAAAATAAGCAGAAACCGCACTTAAACGCCCTTCTTTGCTGTCATTATTGCGAAAGGGTATCAATCCAGGGACTTTTCTTTGCAAATCTGCTATGATTGCCGCTCCATTCGCCTTCTCTTCTACAAATTTCCTGTAAGTCTCAGGCCATTTTCTAGTGATCATCTGAATTGCTGCTTTAACTTCAGGGAAACTCGCTCTTTCTCTATACTGATCAAGAAGATAATAATCTGCTCCTAATCTTCCCCAGACTTGACCAACATTGAAAGAACCATCAGTCGTTTTCTTGAAACTAAGATCCCAAGATTGCACAATTTCATCAAAAGCATCAGGAGTCTTACTGTAAAGATTCACCCAGTTCTTCTTAATGATTCCGCCTTCTAATGAACTAGGTTGTTGCTGATATAGTCCTGCCCAAACATACTCCCCAACTGCCCTCTTTGTTCTTTCAAGATCTTCTTTATCGAATCTATCAGCACATAAAGCCTCACCTGCCGACCTGTCTAGCATATCTAAAGACTGATCATCACACAAAGCAGGTAATAAAACATGCTTCCAGTCATCTTCATGCTCGTTTAACAAATAACCAGAAAGATCATTTTCATGCCAGCGGGTCATCAATAAAATGATAGTCGTTCCTGGCTGCCTTCTCGTATACAAAGTAGAGTTAAACCAGTCTATATTTCTTTGCTGATATGTTTCGCTTTTCGCTTCTTCAAAGTTCTTTGTCGGGTCATCTATTACAATAAGATCCCCTGACTTTCCAGTAATTGCCCCACCTGCTCCAGCGGTAAACATTCCACCGCCTTCTTCAGTAATGAAATAAGATCTTGACCTAGTATCCTTGTTGATTACTGTTTCTAGTTTCTCGTTATAAAGAAACTCGTCCCTGACTTGCCTTCCCCAATGAGCTGCAAAATTAGCCTCATAAGTTGTAAGTATAACTCTTTTCTGAGGGAAGTTTTCAAGATACCAAATAGGCAGCCATTTCGATACAAATAAAGACTTTCCATGCTGCGGCGGTAGGTTGATTACTACTCTTCCGTTGCCTTCAAATATCGCTTCAGACACTATCTCAGAAATAAGTCTGATATGGTCATAGATCTTGTATCTCCCTTCGCTGCAGTACTCAGCACAGAGGCACGGTAAAGACTTCCTGATAAAATGATCACTCAGATCTATCATTTTCGTCTTTTAAGAGTCCCGCAAGTTTTCTTAATAAATCTCTTCCTTCTTCTGTCTTGCCTAATTTCTCCAATGAATTAGAATTAATTGCTGAGTTGCTTTTATCTTCTTTTACAATGTATTCTTTACTTGAAATTGCTGCCCTTTCTTCATCAGTTGCAACGATCTTAAATAATGCCAATTCAGTTACTGGCGTATTCTCCCTCTCAAACCACCGCTTTTTTAAAGTCTGTTTTATGTTTATCTTGTTTCTTATTAATGCTTCTTTGATCCTTGGGGACTTGTTTAGACCCCTATAGTACATTCCCGTCGCCTTAATCGGTAAAAAATTGGCAATCTCATAGAATGCGGTAATCATAGAATTTTCTTTCAGTGCCTTTAATGACATCTCCTCTAGTTCATCAAAGTCCGCTGTTACGTGCATTTCTCCACTAGGCATCTCTAACCACTCCATCGTGCTTGTAAATCAATTTCCTTTCTATCATATCAATTGCAGAATCTAACATAAATTCATTCGCCACATCTAACAGTTCCCTATTGTCTATTCTAGATCTATCCATGACTTGTAGCAGTTCTTTGATTTTTCCTTTCTGCCTAAATAATACGACAACAGCAACCCATAAGAAAAACCCAAGAATAGAAAAAATGTAGTCACTATATTCGAAAAGAATGTTATTAATTTCATTCATGCCCCTTCCCCTAATTATTAATCTTATTAATACTATTAGCAATATAGCGTTTGTTTTGTCAAATCACAAAAAAAAAGGAGCGGTTAAACTCCCTTTAAAATTACATCATTATTAAACTATTCCCCGAGCTTTTTTGAAGCCAAGTCACGCCTTTACCTGTCACTAAGGTTTGACAGTATTGCTTCTCTTTACCATGCTTCCCATAAAGACTCCCTTGAACTACAAAATACCCTCTATCTATATAGGTTTGATAAGGTGTATTGTCTCTCATCAATACTTTATTCTCTCTCAATTTCTTGAACAGTCTCTTTTCTCCAGTATCTAAGATCTTGGCAACTTCTCTAATTGAGATAGCGTTTTCAGTCTTAACAACCTTATCATGGAATTCCGCTTTAGGGATTAAAATTTTATTTTCCTGTTCCAGTTTCAATCTATCGCTTTCTATTTTTGCACATTCTTGAATCCATTCTAATTTTGTCTCAGGAATCTTTTCTAAAGAATAAGAACCATTACTTCTAAGCGATGGCAATACTTCTTCAAATACCCAATCTTGAAATTTTACAGCACTAGGAAGCTTAGATCTAAAGATTAATCTGTAAACATCAGGTTCAAAAATGATATTATATGGAGGTGCTCCAGCCCGCTGTTCATGGTGTTTCCATTTTAAGACCCCCGTACAATGGTCGATCACAGCCTTGCTCGGTGCTTCATATCCGAGTGCTTTTGCTACATCAACAGCAAGAAACCCAACCTTTTCCTTCCCTTTAATAATTCTTAACTTACCAAAGACTTTACTTTCAAAAATATCTATATTCATTTCATTTACCAAAAAAAAAGAGAGTCCTCTAAGAAACGCCAAACCGCTTTCGAACTAACAGCACCACCTGTACAATTCTATCTTAAAAAACTCTCTTTCATCTATTCAAACGCCGGATCTTTGGTAGATCCTGAATAAAGCTGCACTGTTTGGTAGTGATAAGTAAAAGTAACCTATCACTATTTTATAGTCAATAAAGATCTAAAATGGTATATCATCTTCTTTCAACTCTTCAGGTTGCCCTTGCTGAGTCTTTTGAACTTGCCCTTGACTCTGCCCTTGTTGCTCTGCTTTCTTCTCCCAGACCAACTTTTTAAAATCACGGCCTACTATTTTAGTTGAATATCTAGTTTCCCCGTTTTTATCATATTTGTCAGTTTGAACCTTGCCTTCAACCCTTACTAGATCTCCCTTCTTACAATACTTCTCTGCAAATTCTGCTGCCTTATTCCACAAGGTTACATTGTGAAATTCCGGCTTCTCTTCCCAGGTCCCATCCTGTTTCTTCACGTTCTCAGTGGTAACAACGCTAACATTAGCAACTATAGATCCAGATCCAATCATCTTCTTTTCTACGTCTTTCGTTAGTCTTCCGATTAATTCAACTTTGTTTATCATGCTGATACCATATCTACGGCTGTTAATTTTGGTTTTGGTAATTGAAAGTGCCTACTCACTCCAATGAATTTAGTTTTGTTTTCAATACTCCTGATCCTGTTCATCTTATCAACCAACGAGTCAATTCTAGGGATCATCTCCTCTGTTACTTGCTGCAAATGAAACTTGTTTCCTGCACTCCAAATATAATTCCCTTCACCGTGAACCAGTCCAGAAACTTTTATCCAGTAGTCTCTTTCTCTTGAGTTTTTGTGTTCCTTTGCGGCTTCAAAAGCATAATCTCCGGCCAAGTCATACCCCTTGATGGCAATAAGTAGATTAATTACAAAGTTTATGATCATGAATTTTTCTTTAAAATAAGGCATATCAAAAGCCTTCTTCGCTGCAAGCATGATCTTCATAAATGCGTTCTCGTTCAACTCTTTTGAATTAACATTGTCTTGAATGCCTTGTCTTATCAACTCATATTCATCCGATTCCCTGTCCAACTCCTTCAGGTCTCCATCGCTTAAATATTGCCAGCCGTATTTCTGCGTTGCCTCCATAAAGTAGATCTCTTCTCTACCTTCCCAAAATAAATCAATAACTTCTTTCTTTGTCATTTCTGCCCCTCTCTAACTCGTTTACAATTAACATTGAATAGCCCGCAATATCAAACCATGAATCAAAATTGTCATCAGTTGAGTTTAATATCCTGGCTATCTTATGACATATCATTTCAAGACTCTCCCTTTGTGAGTATGGTAGCCCGTCAAATATATCCTGACTTCTAATTAAATATTTCAGTCTCTGAGAAACAACAGAGTGAGTGCTATATTTACCGTGTACTTTCTCCCTATCTTTTAAAATATCCTCAATTGATTTCATAAAACTTTACCTCAATTTATCTTCATTAATATTTACTTATTGCCTCAATTTGACTGTCTTCTTTTATGCGAAAATACTCCTCTGTACCTGGATTATTGATTTTAAATTCATCTAAATTCATCTATTTTACCTTTGATTTTATAGCAACGTTTACACCTCCCTGTAAGACCGTCCAGCTTGTTTTTCTGCGTGTAAAACTCATTATATCTCTTATACTTACCACACAGAATACAGATCTTTCTTCTTACTGAGTTTTTTACGTTAATCTCCCCCCTGATCAACGTATAAAGCCTTTCTAGATCCATTTTTAGATCGTTACATATATCAAGATATGCTTCTTCTTCTTTAAAGAATAAACTTGAACATTTTATATCCGCAAGTTTATTGGAAAATTTATCTAGATTTATTAGTATCTTTCTTTTTTCTGTGTCGCTTAGTTGCATTTTTCATCTTTGATTTAATATAACTTCTGTGGCATGGTTTGCAATAGCTACCATATCCATCACGAGTCCTGACTTGTTTATAGAAATTGATTAAAGATTTTTCTTCTTCACATCTAACGCATTTTTTTGAAAGTAAGTGATCTTTATCCCTGCACTCTTCACGGCACAGTCCTGAAAGCAACCTGGCATAATGAATTAATTTTTCTGAACATTCTCTAAATAAATCTTTGTCCGTGAACTCATCAACCCTAGATTCATGAGATAGAATTAATCGAGCAAATGACTCACTAGAAAAAGACAGTTTTCTTTTCTCGTTATCATTCATTTTTTTTTCTAAATAAAGCGTAGTCTTTTTCTGACTGACTGATCAATAAAGACAGTATTAAGTTGTTTTTATCCGCACAACTTGAAATATATGCTATCATCGTTTTTTTATTCCTGCTTATGCTAGGTTTTATGCTTGCTGAATAAATCTTCCTTAAATTGCTGTAGATATATTGAATAATCTTATCATCAGCATCAAGTAAGATTATCTTTGCATCTGAGTTGCTGAGGTAATTAAAATTAGGACTTGTGGATACACTTAAGATAGGATCCTCTTTAACTTTTTTGATTTTGTATTTCAATCCTTTTTCATTAGACACGATAGATCCCCTTAGAAATTTGAGTTGTTTTTTGATTGTTATACCGCCCACGCTTTGAATATGACTGCTTTTCTGGCACTTTTTCACCCTCCCAAAATACAATTTGCCCAATTGGCATTCCTGCATAGATTCTAGCAGGGAACGGTAAATAGTTTACAAATTCCATTGTAAGTTTTGAATTATTCCAACCCGGATCGCAATTGTGAACAAAAACTCCTGAACTCAATCCAAAATTATGATACTTATCAACGGTCATATCATAAACTGGAATCGCTATTTTAAACTTAACCTTCTTAACGCTGACAACATAGTGATTGTTATACCCAAGCTCTTTTACTAAGTTAGAAAAACTCCCAAAGTATTCTTCAATCTTGGTTTTTGTTGGGAAGTTTTGCTTTTTCGTCGAAAGGTAATTCTCTAAATCAATCTTCATATTAGATTCAATCAACTTAATGAGAACCTTCTTTACGCAGCCAGCAACCGTTTTCTTTTTATGCTCTTCTTTGTTCGCCTTATTCCATTCATGCATGCTTAAATGTGACTTATTTTCTTTTGCCAACCTAGAAGCATTCAATACACTCTTCTCCCTGTTTTCGATCCACCTTTTTTTGTTTGTACTATTCGCAATAGTTACCGCTTGTTTAGATTTACATTCTCTATATTCTCTATCACTCCATTTTTCTTTCATGATTTTTGACATATTTTCAGAAGATTTCAACCTACCAATTTCACTTTTAGAGTAAATATCTCTATGAAGTTTTGCGTGCTCAATTGCGTCAATCACTTCTAAGTTATCCACCCTGTTATTAAGTTTGTTGTGGTTTTTATGATGAATACACATCCCTTCAGGAGTTTTCCCGACTACTATTTGATGAGTAAATTCCCATTTCCCTATTAATGTTTTCCAGTTAGATTTCAATCTCGTTGAAGGAGAATAAACTTGCTCATATCCAGTATTAGAAATCTTCTTTTTCAATGGCATTAATGTAGTACCTGGGATTAATTTCTCTGCTTCTAGGTATTCACCGTTCCTAAGCATAAACCTATGATCGCCAGTCGACCTTATTACTTTTCCATTATCAAGTTCAACCTCAACTATCTCATCAACATACTTTGAAATATGCACATTATAAGCACTTCCTGACTTTACATCTCCATTCCCGTCAACTGAATATACTTGAAACTCTTTTCCTACTAAATTTCTGATCTCTTCTTGACTGCCATCAAGTAAGTCTATCTTTGTATCCCCAGTCAAGCACCAACCAGCAAGTAAATGGTTCTGCCCCAACCTGGCTTGACTTGATTTTAGTTTATACTCGGCTGCAATATTGTCCGGTAAGTTGAATTTCTCTACTGTAGACCCTAGCCAAAATTGCCAAGAATCTAATAGAAACCCACCGCCCTCAATTCGATAAGACTCAAAGAATTGATCAATATTACTTTTATCATTCACAAGATCAATTTCTTTAATATTTGACCTCTTCGGCAAGTAAATCTTTTCACCTAAATGCACATCTATAGACGCCGCATTAATTGCACTCTGTTTGTAGTTCTCAACTACACCCTCGGAGCACAGATCTACAAGTTTTCTGTATGTCAATAACATTTAAGCAACCCCACAGCTAGATACACAGAATATCTCTACATTTTTTTTACTTGCATTTAAGTTTGTTTTCTCTTTTCCATTGAAAATCTCTAAGTATTCCTCTTTAGTTATCTTTTTAAAATTAACCTTTTCTGAATAGTACCCGTTAGACTCCCCCAACCATCTAATATTAACTGACCCTCTTATTGTAGCTATATTATAAAAAGTCCAGGTTGAAGAACTTCCTCCGGCATTATTTTCTCCTTCTTTAATTTCAGTCGCACTATATGCATCTAAAACCTCACTGCCTACAATATCGATTAATTCACCTGATATGTCCTCTATTTGAACCTGCTCACTACAGTCTTGATTATGATACATCTTAAAAAACCCACAATTAGTAGAAAATAAAATAATATCATCAGCACTACTAGGATCTGATCTCTCTAATTTTATTGAATAAATCAAAACGCCTTTCAGCTTTTCTATAGTTGTCTCAGCCATGTTTAAAACTCCATTTGATCATTGTCTTTTTTCAACTCCATGCCCTCCAGGTGCTCAATCATATCCTGAACAGTCTGAAGATCTCTAGCTACGATATAAACCCCACCGGAGCTTTGTACACTTTTACAAAATTCAACTTGATTCTGCGATACTTTCCCTTTCTTCGTTTTAACCTCAATAGCTACAAAACGACCGTAAAGGCACCCAATTATATCCGCCAATCCTTTCACGGGGGAGGGCCTAAAACCGCCACCAGAATGCAAAGGAACGCCGATATTATTGGAACGGTAAAAGAATCCATTTCTAACATTTTTTAAGTACCTCATTATCTGTTTTTGAATTTCTGATTCTTTCACGGATATTCATCCCCATAAAGAAACCTATTTGAATCAAGATTAATAAAGAGTCCAAGTCTACAGTTATGCAATACTTTAATCGCCCTCTTACCACAACCAAGCAACACAGCTCCGTGACCTGGACTCTTCCCTATACTACCATCTTCTCTTACAAACTTAGTCTTTCCTCTTGGGAATACGATTGCATCGACATTTACTGCATAGTCATGAAACCATTTTGCACTTGTGTACGCCCTAACAATAGCAATTCCATTTCCATGAGTTAAGAACCTCTGTAACCAAGGGATGTGGCCGTTTCTCCCTCCGAACGGTGGATTCATAAATACGAAACCATCCCAATCTTCAAGCAGTCCATTATCTTCCACTGTATATATTTTATCAGCAGGGACCCAATGATCCTTCCCTGGAGAGCAAGGATCTAAATCAAACCTACAACCTAAAGCATCAAATATTTCTCTAGGCGTGTACCATTCCGACGTTTTCCCTATTGTGTTTTCATGCTCTGCCATTAATACCTTCTAAAGTAGTAATCAACTTCCTTAACTCTTCAATAGTATAATTACTTTTCATTGAATTCGCTCGTTGAGAGATCCACCATACATTCCCTTTAGTGTATCCATTTTTAGGATTTATCCTATCTAAAGATGCGACTTCCCACCTATTACTACCTTTTACCCTTGGTGGAATTAATTCTATTCCAAGCACAGGGCAAGTCTTAGGTATCCTTGGGAGTGAATCTTTAGTTAAATTGAAGTTTATCTGCCTTTGTTTGCATTCTGCTTTTTTATTTCTAAGAATAAGAGAGATTAAATCAACCTTCTCGACTCTATAACAACATTTTTTACACCTGGAGCTATAGTATCCATTTTGGAATTTAAATTTATCAATAGGCAGTACTTCAATACAATAATTACACTTTCTATGACTGCCAGTATAACGCCCTCCCCCTTTCCTTCTTTTAGTCGGAGCTAATTCATAGCAACAACTAGAACAATACTTAGTATACTTCCCCGCCTCAAGTTTTCTAAATTCACGCACGTCTTTATGCTTAAGGCAGTTTTTACACAAAACTACTTCTCTAATCTGCCCCATACTATCTCCTAATTAATCCCTCTAACATCATATCTCTGAAAACGATACATGACCATTTTCAAAGTTCTATCCCTAACCGTTTCAATCTGATTGCAGATCTCTATCTGCTCCTTTTCACTCCTAGCACTACTTAATTCTTGTAAAAGAACATCTTGCCTCTTCCAATGTAAATTGATCAACCTATTCAACATAGATAATTGAATCAACTTGAAATACGCCTTTTTCCACGCCTTCCTTTCGTTCTCATCAAAAGCAAGTCTGATCATACCAAATTGCACAGCAAAACCTGTTCTCATCCGCTTTATTATCGCGTTAGGCAACATCCTTAATAGCTTTCTTCTATGTTTCATGACGTATAATAAATCGCAACTTCTAACCCAATCAATCTCATCCTATTAACCCATGCTTCGAACTTCTCCCCTGACTCTTTATCATGCTGCTTTAGGGAGCAAGTAGATCTTACATTCCCAGCCCTATCCATTGCCCTATATATCATCATTTTCGATTCTTTCAACCTCTCCTCTCGTCACATCAATTATGTCAAATTTAGTAATTTTAGAATCAGGGAACACGCTTCTTATTCCATGTAAAAACGAGGACTTATCATTAATAAGTTCTTCCCTGATCCCCTTCTTTTTTAAACTGATCAGTTTTCGGTATTGTTTATCTGTAAAATTGCATTCGTTTACTTTCATTATTAATTAATACTAATACAGCGCAAAAAGAGGGCGAGCCTATGACCACTCACCCTAATTTGGAGTCATCCTCTCCCTAAGAAGAGATTAGAAACTTACACATCAAGATCCGCTCGTCAATATATTTTCTAATATTAATTCATCCAACAAGTATTCCATTAAAACTTGCACTCACGTCGTTATTGCTACCGGCTGACCACAAACTGATTTTGACTAAAGCATTTGAGCATATTTTAATTGGAGGATCTACAACCTCAAAAAAAGAAATATCCCCACCAGTTTTCACAGTTCTTTTGAACAGAAAACAACCAACAAGATTACCTTCGTTGTCGCAATTGGATCTTAACCTTGCCGACATAACGTTCCCACCATTCACCCCAACAGTCCATCCCGTAATAAACAATTCTTTATTTGAGGGTATTTTTCGGTTAATGACTAAAGATTTATTACCACTTGCTTGAATCAAATTGTATATTGTAGACGCTGCGCCTTTTTTATAAATCGTAATATCACCAGCCGCAACAGTCCCAGATCCAACAGTCAATGCATACATATCGTTCACAAAGGTAATATCAGTTGCAACTGTATCTACTCCAGTATCCCCGTTCATTGTCAAAACTTCGGTTTGTTCTAGCCCGTCACCGTCCAAATAATCAATTTGAACTGTCTGAACCCCCGTCCCTGCTGCTGCATCTGCTGCTTCAGTTGAAACGATTGTTAATTGCTCCCCACCGGCTGCAGGAACTGGCATAATATCTTGAGCCGCTATTTCTGTAACATCTTCGCCCGTAGCCGCTGTCCCCGTATTCGTCCTTTCACCCATTGAACTGAAAGCCGAATATCCGTCAATTGAGCCTCTTGAAATATTTATCCCTGAATCTCTCAAGGGGAAACCAAATTTGTCTTTAGGTATAGCCATTGTTTTGCTTCTATATAGAGTTTAGATTAAATCTGAAAGTTCATTACCCCACGAAACCAGGTAAAAATCAATCAAATTCAATTTTTTGAGTATTTAGACCATCCATATTTTCAACTCAATAAAAACGTCTAATTCGTTAATAAATTCTCGTTTACTAAAGCCTTCAAAGTCGTCATTCAGCTTCACTCGCCTAATGTCTTCTTTTACTTTTTTACACATTGCATCTATTTCGTTTTGAAGTTTTTCTTCATTAAAGAATTGCCTCATCATTCCCCTAAAATCTAAAATCTAATTACCCCATAGAACTAGGTAAAAATCAATCAAATTACCTCTATTTCTAGTTTTTGTTTGTAAGTTATAGCCCCAATTTGAGACTGACCGATCAATTCAGCAAAGGATAAAACCCTGTCCCTTGCTAATTCATAAATATCTTTATAAAAAAAACCTTTTGCCATGCCTTCTTTTAATGCCCTACTTACTATTTTATCCGCTGCTTGAATAGTGTTTAATTGTTCGTAGTTTAAAACCTCTCTCACGTTTTTATATTTATCAGTAATAACAAATAACGCCTTATTTTCCATTTTACTTATATTTGTATAATACATCTTAGGGCTACCAGATCCTTGAATAGATGCATACTCAATAAAGTCTTTAATTGTATCAGTTTCTTCTCTCCTGGTGATCTTCCCTTCCCCCCTTTTCAGTAACCAGTCTTGATTCTGCTTTTGCGCTGCAAGATTAGAAAGGTATTTCCTCATCATGCTAAATTGTTTTGTTATCTCTTTTTTAAAAAAGACTATTTCTTTTGTATTCTTACATAGAGTTATTAAAAAAATAAACTGATCCTCATTCAGTAAATAAGATTCTTCTGGCCTTCCTGCTTTCTTATTTAATTTCTGCCTCTCCAGGGGCAGGAATCCAAAGTCCAAAAAATCTAATTCATTTTTAGAAACAACTCTCTTTAAATATCTGTGATCTTTATATCCTAGCTTTTTAAAAATATCGAACGTCTTGACTACTGGTTCCTTGTCTTTATATAAAAAAACTTCATTCATATTTCCACCTTGTATCTAATATTATTAATTAACGAGAATAATGACATTAAATATTAAGGTGGATTTTGTCAACTATAAGTTAAATAGGTTTCAACGCCTCCATACGAATCAACCCAAAGTCTTTCAAAACGCAAAACTTATTCAGTTCCTGCCTGTGAAAGTGCAGAAACCTAAAACCTAATATCATTATCAATCTGAAGATCTTTAAACTTGTAATACTCTAATTGACAACCAAGTTTTACAGTCCCTCCTTTACCATGCCTGTTCTTCTCTACCAAGATCTCACAGATCCCCTTATCTGCTGAATCATCATAATAGACTTCATCTCTATACAAGAAACAGATTATATCCGCATCTTGTTCTATACTCCCTGAGTCTCTAAGATCTGCCATCATCGGTCTTTTATCATCTCTAGTTTCAAGTTTACGGTTTAGCTGAGACAGTGCTATAATTGGCACTTCTAACTTAACAGCTAACGTTTTCAACTCTGCTGTAATTTCTGATACTTCTTGAACTTTATTGTTAGAATACTTAGAACACCGCATTAATCCAATGTAGTCAATTATTACTAGATCGAATTTCTCCTTCCTATGCATTCCCTTGATCTTCGAAACTATGCTAGTCAACTCTCTATCAAGTTTATCTGCAATAAAAAGATTCTCCCTCGTCTCTGATGATTCTATCATCTCCCTTTGTAGTTTAGACATTTCGAATTCTTCAATCTCCATCCTGTTTAGTCTGTCGCCACAGATCCTAGTCCTGATTGAGAATAACCTCATAAGCAATTCAACAAAAGTCATTTCAAGAGAAACAACCAGCACCTTTTTCCCATTGTTAATTGCGTTATTAGCAACATTCATAGCCCACGCAGTTTTACCCATCGCTGGTCTTGCGGCTGCAACAATCAGATTGCCAGGTCTTATTCTGATTGTAGAATCTAGATCTTTGAATCCAGTTTCCACAAAAGTCTGGTCTTCTAAACTCTCAAGATATTCCACAAACTCCATTTCATCATGTTTGCAGTTCTTCGCAAAGCCTTTAGGATTTTCAAGTTTAT
>Ga0208299_1001083_pt1 | contig 21525 bp, 33 predicted proteins | sample 15_taG_FD_184089 | JGI IMG/M metagenome (GOLD analysis project Ga0208299, IMG submission 184089) | Marine viral communities from the Subarctic Pacific Ocean - 15_ETSP_OMZ_AT15312 metaG (SPAdes) (version 2) | ecosystem: Environmental > Aquatic > Marine > Oceanic | place: Pacific Ocean | collected...
CATTTTCCCTCCTGTGGTGATAAGCACCAAGGGGTACACGAGCTTGTCTAGGGTTTCACACCCCTCATGCCCCTCTTGGTACTGCCGAGCTAGTCGGCGTACGTTTTGTTAGCGTCAACGAAACGATTGTTTGTTGGTCATACATTAAAGATGGTTCGAAGATGTTCCTCACAGTTAGCAATTACTTGGTCGGCTTGTTTTCTGGTTTTAAGAGGGGGGATGACGGTAGGGAAGATAAAATGTCCCGCTATGAAAGAGTAATATCTGTCCTGGTGTTTGCTATATGTAACGTAATACCTGCTATCTACCATTTCAGGCTTCCACTCTCCGAAGTTCTGTATGATGTACTTCTGCACGGCGGTTACAGCGATGCGGTAGTCGTCGGCTTTTTTAGCTTGGGCGAGGGTACGATAGACGCGTTGGCGTTTGAGTATTTCGTTATGTATGTGGGACACATTGTTATGAGTACATCCTGCACGACCACGTCCTAAGTGATGATACACTCCCCCCTCTTCTGGCTCGTACCAAGCATCTCCTACAGTCACCTCACGCCCTAAGGCTTCAGTGATTTGTTTCTCCTGTTCAGGAGTGAGGTCTATTTGTTTGTCGTTTATTGTTATTTTCATATACGTTATTAGTTGTTAACCTTTCCGCAGTACAGGGCTTAACCACAAACCCCGTACTGTAGAGGGGCTAACCCTCTCTAAGCTGGACAAGAGAGTGAGCTTCTACTAGAGAGCGAGCGTATGCATGCATATGCCCGGTCTAAAGTTTCCGTACTCCCATGCTTGTCGTGTCCAACTTGGAGGAGGTTACAGATATTGAATAGTAAACCCTGATTCCCCTTTTTTATACGTCCATACTTCACGGGAGCAATTAAGAGGACATTTGAACGAGAGGAAGGGTAGCAGTTGTTTCCCGTATATCTTTCGGGACTTCACCTGTATAAAGCGAACTGTGTCGTGGCGAACAGCTACAAGATCCCACAGCCCAAACATATCTGTTTGCCGTTGCCATCTACTAGCCATTGGTGCAAGTTGAACCTCGAACCCCTGTTCTATCAGTTCATCTCTTGCCATCACTTCACGTCTGCGCCCCTTCGCTCTCGTACTCATATTAAAATGGAATGTTCTCTAAATCTATATCGTCTCCCTGAACCGCCTGCCTTGCTTGCTCTCTCCCTTCCCACTGAGGGGCTTCAGATTGAGCTGTGTTAGGTTTTTCTGCTCTATCCATAGGAAATACCGTGTAAGTTTCGTTCAGGTGGTTCAGCTCCAATATCTTGTTTCCGTTGTCGAATGTTGTAATACTCCCGACCTCTGCCCAAAACGTCTTCTCTTCTCCCTGTTTGTTTGTATACTTTTTAGGTAGTGTTATTTTTTCTTTTTGCATATTACTTGTCGTTTAAGATTCTTATAGGTAGCCATGTTCCTAGTACGATGTAGAACATACCGATAATCGTGTACCAGATATTGGATGCTTCCAAAGTCAAGTACGGGTCAATAAATCCTATAATCACATTCACTCCTACTGTTCCGATCAATACTGTTGCTAGTTTTTTTGTTAAGTTCATAATTTGTTTGTTATTTCTTTTATTAGTTCCTTTCCCCTCTCCAGCCCTGCACGCAACTTCTCATGCTTTTCCTCGTCCGCTTCTAAACGGAACGTGGTCATGGACTGTTCAAAGTTCGGGTTGAAGTACACCAGATCCCACCATTTACGCCCTGTTATCATCATAGCCATCTGGCATTGCCAAGCATACTTTGAATCAGGCCTCCGGTTTATCAGCACCCTGGAGTATACGGGATCGGAGGGGCATTTGATCTCAATACCCCCGTCCTCATCTATCAACCCATCTGGACTGCACCCTGAATACTCGTCATGCTCAATGAATCCAACCTCTTTTACTTGTGTATTCATGGCTAGCTCGTAAATGCCTCGTGCCACAGGTTCTAGTTCATTTCCTCTTTGCATGTGTTCATTGGTATAGCTTTCTCTTTCGGCAGATGACTTTTCTGCTAGTATCTTGTAAATGTAGGTGTTGAGCCCCTTACCGTTTGCACTGATTTCTTGAGCATGTGATCCGGTCATTCTACCGATCCTGCAAGCGAACCAATCCTCAGAACCCTGAACTACATCGTGTACTATCATATATTATATTCTTCCTTTTCCCTCCTGGCCCTCATTAGTTCGAGATACTTTTTGTACGCATCGCTTTTATGTTGGCTAAAACCTAATCCCTTACACCAGTAGTCATTCCTAAGAAGTGTTTTACACACCCTTCTCCATGAAGGGACATCCCTTTTCATTTCTAGTTGATAGTCGGCTTCATCTGGTATGTCGGGAGCGTATCCTCTCTCTATCCACCACTTCCTAAAAAGTAGTATTTTATTTTCATAGTGTTCTTTCGTTGCTGGCGGAAGCGACTCTAAAAACATCGTAGCAAAACTTTTCCATGTGTGACCTTCTGGCTTCTTTATTTTGTGATACCCGTTTATGTTGCCTGTTTCTTGAACGTATAGTGCACCAGAATTAGCACCATTCACCCTAGCGACTACCTTTGACCATGTATAGGGTTCAATAAGGTGGAATAGCCACAATCCCCTTCTTTGGTCATCTCCGTAAGGTTGACAAATTCTCTGGTTAGAGGGAGAGACACCAGCCTTATGCATGAGTTCATATAATTCATTATGCCTCCTGTCCCCGTTCTTTGCATGGTAAGTCCAAATGTCCTCTGTTTTCCAGTCGTAAATAGGGTAAACATTATATACATTATCTGTAACCTTTGTCGTAAATGGCTTATCTTCCCACTTTGTTTTTGTGTTACTCGCTATTGTTCTGTATCTGTTTAGACTTTCATCTGTTCTTATGCCAACCATACATGCACATGATTCTCCTTTGGCGTACCACTCGCCAAACAGCGGTACAAATTCTTCAAACTCCATACCCTTCTTGAAGAATTCGAAGTGTGAAATATCTGTTATAGCACCCTCTGGGGGTGTCCTTATCCAATCGTCTTTTTTGTCCTCATCCCAACATATCCATTTAGGCTCATACACGCTGACAGCGTTTCTTAATGCAATCGGAAGGCACACCCAATATATATCGACTACATCTTCGTACTTTTTTAGTATTTCTTCTGCGTGGTCTATCGTTAATCTGTATTGTCCTTCAAGGTCAACCAATAATACTCCAAACCTTCGGTTCCTTCTCCTTGCCTCATCGGCTACCATATGCAACATCACAGTACTGTCTTTCCCTGCAGAGAATGATACATATATATTTTCAAAATTATCAAATGTATAAGACACTCTCTCTACACCGGCGGTGTAGACATCTTTATCTATGTATATTTTTGGCATAGTTTGATTCCCAATCTTTTATTATTTTTGTTGCTATCATATTCGCATTTTCTTGTTGCTGCCTGCTTAATCCTCCCCACGCTATTCTTGTAATATCACTAGGTACACTTGTGGCATACGCTACAGCGGCCCACCCTAGCCACGATCTTCGCCCAACACCTGACCCTGAAAGATTATGTTCACACGAATATTTCCACTCCTTTGTTACTTTCCTCATCCACTGTTCCCACACGTTCATATTACTCATAACCTTAAAGGCCTTCCTTGTTTGGACTCCTTCATTGCTTTTATTGTCCCAAATGCAGTATTTATTTTCCTCCCACATCCAATATGGGTGGTATATTTTTTTAATCGATTTGTTCATATCCTTCTTTTAGCTCCTCTGGTATCCACGCATTAGAAAACTCCCTATCACGGAACATCTCTATCAATCCAGTTATTTGTGTAAGTCGCAATACCTCGTCTTGATCCATACCCAATTTTTCACCTATCTTTTTATCACTCCAGTTTCTTCTCTTCAGCTCAACAACAATGTCAGACATTGAATCCACGCCATGTTTACCCCTAGCTCTGTTGTGTCTTATGGTTGACGCTATTCTATCTCCCCTGTCGAGCCTATCCTCATTTGCCACAACAATTGGAATATACCCATGTACCCTGGCCTTTATATCCTCATATTCCTTACATACCCTTGTTCTATGGAATCCATCAACAACTTCAAATTGACTATCCTTGGACCATGTAACTATTGGTTGGGTGTACCCATCTTCCTCGATAGATAACTTAAGTAACTTCATCTCTGGTGTAGCTACACTGTTTGGGTTGTAGTCATTTGCCACTACCTCCTCATTACGAACCCACCGAATATTGTCTACAGGCTCATCTTTGAACGGACTCACTTTGTGAAGAGCTGCCCGGATATAGTTTAAGGACTCTACTTTTTGTGGCAAGTCCATGTCAGAAATTGCCTCTACTATGCTATTTACACTGTCTTTTATCAGCTCCATAAGTCTAGTTTTAATGAAAAATCTGTTTTATTTGGCTCATCGTTGGGTACGTTCTCCTCAATCTCATCGCGTTCTGGGGGTTGTTCATCTACCTCTTCGGTTGCGTCGTGTATTATCATACGTCTTTTGTGGCGTTTTCAATATCTTCAATCTGTTTCTTTCGTGCTGTTATTGCTTTTCCAAACGCTGATCCTAGGAATTGGTTTGCTTCCCAATATTGTTTCAGGGCTTCGGTAGTATTGATACTGTCGAGTTTCTGCTGATGTGTTTCGTTGAATTGCCCCTCTTTTGAGTTATCTTTGGTATCTGCGTCCTTCGTGTCATCTATGGCGAATAAGCCGTTCAGGGCGTATTTTCGAGCGTATGAGGACGTTGCACCAGTTATCTGTGAGGCATCCATTCCCTTCTTATTCTCTGCTTCTCTCGCAAACCCTGTAACAGATACCTCTTCTTCGTCACTCTTGAACGTTGCTGTTGCTTTTATGTAGTACCTGTCACCGACTAGAGCGATTTCATCTGTAATAGTGATAGAGGCTTTACCGCTCAATACAGGTTTAAGTGATTCAAGTATGTCTTCGCATGAGCGATACTTGTATTTACCGAATGTGTTTGTCTGTCCTTTAGGTGCTTTTAGTTTCGCTTGTACTTCTGATAGTTTCATAATATAAGTGGTCAAATAGTTTTTTATATTCCCTCCTGAATTTGTTACGAACCTTTGTATAGGGCATGGACGCTACCTGTTTATCAGATAAATCCAGCATATCTATAAAGAAGGCTCGTTTATATTCATGACTGATGAATGGTTGCTCGGTCATACTCATAGCTTTCTGTTACTTCGTATGCCTCTTTGCAATCATCGTCTGTACATTCCTTCCCTGTTTCTGCAAGCAGTGGGCAGTCCCATTCGTCATGGTCGCTTCCACATCCGTTGCAGTCTCCGTGTATGTGAGTAGACATATTACTCGTTACACGCTGTACAAGGATTATCTCCGTGTAGGTTTACAATGTGTGAATGTTCACCGCATTTCTCGCACCTTGGCATCTTCAATTCGTTCATTATCGTTGCCAGTTGCCGAGTGTGAAAGTCAGCCATTGTTTTGATCTGTCGCCTCTTAAAGTCTGAGGCAGTTGCATATGTATATTCCATATGTTGTGGTTAAGTCGAGGTTAATCCCTCATCTGTCTACACCGTACCATGCACGGTAACAGCCGTCAAGACTCTGGGGATAACTTCTTCCGTTTAATCTCGTTTAGCTTCTTTGATACGGCTTTTCGTTCTTCTGGTGTAGTCTTTGCCCAACGTGCTTTAACGGCTTTTCTGTTTCTTTCTGATAGGTACTTCTTTACTTCTTCGTGCATACTAATCTAATTTCTCTTTATACTTTTCTATTAAGGACTCCATCTGCTGATTGTAAAATAGCTCGGTGTCCACGCCCCTTTGCTTTGCTACAAGATACATAACAGCCCGTAAGCGTTGTGACTTACTTTTCTCTCCCTTCTCTTTAGAAGGTAGTGGAGGGATAGTTACAAGGTCGAGGGTGTCTATCTCTCTATCCTCCAGAAAACAAAAGTGACCGTACTTATCCAGTAAGGACATAACACGGCTCATCGTTTCATCAGTTAGATTCTCTTGAGTGTCTACATGAAGGCGTAATGACCGCCCGTGCATAGATGTAATCTTTTTTATTGTTGCAGGTACTTGGAATATATTACTCATACGCCACGACCTTACCATGTACGGAACAAAAAAACAAGACCACGGGGGACGCAATCTTGCTTCCGGCTCGGTGGGGAGCCTATATATTGTAGAAAAAGAACGTAGGGTTATTATACCATGCTAGAGTTATCCACACATTACACAGGTTATACACTAGAGACTAAACATATAAAGGGGCATAATGTAAGTGCGTGAAGATACAGAAGTCTCTTTTGTTATGGACTAGGATAGGGTTCGCCCTAAGGCACTGTACGCCTTCGCAAATCCTACCCATAACAGAGGAGATTTTTGTTTATCTATGATGTTCATCTGAGAGGGGGTTATGGCAATCCATAACTGCAACTAGGGGAGGCTAGCAAAGCCCCACCCTCTATCACATGCACAGCATGAGACCAAGTATCAGCCACGTCTTAAAACTGTTCTATACCCTGCGTAACAGGTAAATATACGAGACTAACCTAGTGATTAAAGTTAAACCCAGGCAACGTCCTACCCCCGACGACCTGGTCTGTGCTTTACTCATTAGGCATAAATAAAACAACGCCCTTGTCAGGCATTGCTTACAAACCCACCAAGGCTTTGCTTACATGATAGCACAGTATAGGGGGGTATTACCATAGTATGAAACCAATGAACAAGAACGTACTAGAAGAAATACTGAAAAGACCACAACAATGCGTTAGAAGAAAAGAACCATACGCCAGATGCGGAGGAAGAATAACCATAGAGCATACAATGGGAAGAAGGAGGGAAAGAGCATGGAACTGCATACTCTTATGTGAAAAGCATCATGGCTTAGGTAGGTGGGCAGACAAGAAGCATTTCAACAAGCAGATAAACTTACTGCACGCTTACTTACAAGCTACTGACGAAGACTTAAAGAACAGCAAACTAGATGGTCAACTCAAACAAGAGAAACAGTTTCTTTTACTAAAGTATAAGGATTTGATAAACTAGAACCATATGAGGGAAAGCAAAGACATTAAGTGTGATGTTTGCGGAAAAAAGCATACAGTGTCATACCCAGGGTTTCACAAGCAACACTGCAGTCACGAATGCTGGGACAAGTCCAAAGCATCATATGTACCTAATAACGCAGGGGGTAACGATCCTACCGCACGAGCAAGATAATTATGTTCAACAAAGGATGTTCCGCTAAGGCTACAGAAGAAAAGGCTATGGCTGAATACGAGTTAGCTTGAACAATTCAAGAAATCATATGGAAAAGAAAACATGGGGAGGAAAAAGGAAAGGAGCAGGCAGAAAACCCGGACAACTTAGATGGCGAGCAGAGCTTGTTCAGTACATGGACAAAGAGGAGAACAAGAGAAAGTTCTACAACGCTATTCAGAAGAAGTTAGAATCAGGTGACACCAAGATGATTACATGGCTTGGCGATCAGCTTATTGGTAAGGCTACTCAAACAGTTGAGGGAGATATGAATGCTGAGGTGGTGTATAATATAATCAGAGGTAAAAAATAATCATTATATGGAAATAAGAAAAGGAGTAGTTTATCAGTTAGGTACATACATTGCTTACGTTGAAATAGACGGAGTAAAGAAACAGGATAGGTTTAGTACAGAGGAGGAGGCTGATAAGTGGGTAGCAGATCAACTACCAAAGCCACCAGTAGTTAAGAAAGTAGTGAGGAAGCGCAAGACTACAAAGAAGAAGTAGTATGTGGCAATCATTCCTAGAGAAGATCGAAGGATTAAACTATGTGGTTCAGCGTAACTGGGACTATTTACCAGAAAGAACAGAAACACATGACGACATAGATATATTCGTTTCTCTAGAGGATAAAGATGAGATGCTGTTCTTCGCAGAACACTATGACTTCGTGGATGTTCGTTTCCCAGGAGACGGCTACTACCCGAAAGAGATAGAAGAGAAACTTTTAACAGACAGGAGGGAATACAACGGATTCTGGATACCAAGCAAGGAGGCTCACTTTCTTGCTTTGTACTATCATAACCTTGTTCACAAACAAGATAACCCTTACGGAGATCACCTAGAGTCACTGTTCCTTGAATGGTGCAAACCTACTAGGTGTGTTGATGAAGGAGTCGGATACTATGTATAGGTGTCCCTGCTGTGGCATAAGGATACCCAAAAAACTATCGAGGAATATTCACTGTAGCAGAAGGTGCTATAACTATGTCCTTGGTTTACAAAGGGAGGCTAAACAATGCAGGCACTGCAAGAAGGACTTGAGCGTCAGGCAAAGAGACATCCGAAAGCAATCAACATACCTTTGCCAAAAAGACTGCCCCGGACTATTGCGAATTAGACAAAGAGTTATCGCTATGAGTAAAACAGGAGCATCGGAGCGCTCGATGGCAAGAGCGGCTCCTTGCACGCGCCACAGGGTGCGTAAAATTATAAAAGAACTTGTATGAAGCGTAGGTGGATACCAATAGAAAAACTAAGCATGTTCGATGAGTTTCACTTTGAAACAGAAGACGGATGGGATGTTGACGTTGAACGAGATGGTAAGACCAAGGAAGAGCATCAAGCAGGCATTGAATACTTGAAGGGGTTGATTAAGAAGTCAGCAAAGATACGACCCATACTGGTGCATAATATTTGGGATGAGGACAAGGAATACCGCCTCTTAGACGGTTTCAAGCGTACTATGGCTCACAAAGAAGCAGGAGAGAGGTTTGTGGAGGCGTTCATTTGTACACATACAGAGGTAACGAACAGTGTATTCGTCCCTTACCTACATGATGAGATGCGAGCAGAGAAGGGCGGACAGATGAAGGAGACGTTCCCGAAAGCTACAGAAGGCTATGAGCAAGAGGACTTTGATTACGAGACGCAAGAGTTTTTATACAAGAACCCCGATAAGCCTCACGGTATACGGATTGAACTAGCAGAGAGCATACATTGCCACTGGGGAGAATATGGACGTTATAGACTAGGGATGGGGCGAACAGACTTCTTGCAGTTAGCAGAAGCGATTAGTAGCATCAAATAGTATGGGGCTGATAGAAACAACATATTACGACGAGCTATGCTCACCAGTTCCGGCAAGAAACCCGAACAGGATCAGGGTATACCGCATGCCGAACAAAGAAGTAGTGATCCATTACAGGGACATGAAGGTCGTTTTACATACTGAAGAAGAGATACAAGAGTGGAAACGTGCGTTTAGCGAGGCAAAAGACAGGCTGGGTAATCACTTTAATAACGACATATGCGGTTAGCAGTAGCCAATGACTGGTACAACAAGAAGAGTGCAGTGTTCTTTAACAAGGATGGCTTTCTTCGGGCTATAGGTATTTTAGGCGAGGAATGGGAGGTCAAGTTCTTCAAGAAGCACGAGCAAACATTCACCATGCCTCACGAGTGTGGCTTTGATTTACAGTTTCAGCCTAACGTGAAGCAGGCGGTGCTTGATTGGAAGCCAGACGCAATTCTATTCTTCTGTGACTTCTCAAGACCAATTTTAGAAGAGTTTAAGGACGTGGACATACCGAAAGCCCAAGCGTTTACCGGTGGGCCATTCAGGGATCACGAAAACGTAGCAGATATTGTATTCGTGGAGTCGGACTCATACTTCAAAGACTTCCAGTCACGAGGGCTGAATGTTAAACGAGCGTTCGGAGTAAACACTCAGCTATTCAGGCCAATGCCTCAACCAAAGATATTTGATGCGGTGTTCCCTGCTACGATGGCAGCATGGAAGCGCCATGAGCTATTTGCTGAAGCTATGGGAGAAAAGGGGCTTGCTTGCGGTTTCTGGCAACCACATGAGCCACACGTCATTGAAGCACTGCAAAAGCACGGTACAGCCACCCTGCACCATCAGAACGCTGAATCTACAGCACTCATCTATAACATGGGTCGTACTTGTTTGATTACATCGCACACTACCGGCGGATCACAGCGAACCGTACTTGAAGCGATGGCATGTAACATCCCAACAATCGTAATGGCTGATAGCGATAAGACTTCTGAATACATACGAGATTGCGGAGTTGGAGGAATCGTTGAGCCAAGCGTTGAACGGATACGAGATGAGGTGAATAAGTGGAAAGACAAGGAAGTGAACACGAGGGACTGGGTAATTAAGAACTACTCGGAGTACGTGTACGCAAAGCAAATGAAGGAAGGAATATTATCTATATGCAAATAAGTGTTATAACACCAAGTATTAGACCGAAGGGACTAGAGGTTACGTTTAAGACCCTACAAAAGGCAGGGCATCCAGATATTGAATGGGAGTGGCTACCGAGACTATCCGTCCCCGGTAAAACCACAGACCTCGCTTACCAGATGAACACAGCACTCGACGAAGCAAAGGGTGAGCTGGTTGTGTTCTTACAAGACTGGATACGCATCATGCCTACAGGACTCATTAACTTCTGGGAGGCTTACCAAAAGGATAAGACCAAGTGTTTCACTGCACCTGTTGGGAAGATACAAGACGAACGGCGCATAATGACCACGAAGCTAGACGGCGACAATAAAGATATTAAATGGGATTGGAGACCCTTCTGGCCAGATGAGAAGACAGACTTCCACCGATGGGAGATAGACTGGGGGTGCGCCCCAAGGAAACTTCTATTAGAAGCAGAGGGATTTGATGAGATATACGATGAGCGAGGGTTTGGATGGGAGAACGTAGACACGGCGTACAAGATGCACAAGCTGGGAGCTACGTTTGGATGCTTGAACAAGAACATAGCGGTAGCATGGGATCACGACTCTCACGTGGAACACCCGTACAAGGACAAGCCGAACAGAGACCTGTGGATAACTCGCAAGGAAGTATTAGACCTTAAATATGGAAACGGTTGATGTAGAACTGTGGACACCGCACGTAAACCAGCAGAAGATCATAGATTGTAATAAACGGTTTGCGGTTATTGTGTGCGGTCGGCGGTTCGGTAAAACATATCTAGCAGTGAATAAGCTAGTAGAAGACGCTCTCGATACAAGGGGCGGGCTGTTCTTTTATATCGCACCAACATATAGGCAGGGAAAGATGATTGCTTGGGAGCTACTGAAGAGCCAAGCGCGGGTATTGCCGGACGTACTGGTAGCTAAGATCAATGAGTCCGAGCTATCCGTGGAGTTTGTGAATGGTGCAAAAGTCAACATTAAAGGGGCAGATAACCCTGATTCACTCCGTGGTGTGGGTTTGCATGGCTGTATCCTCGATGAGTACGCAGACATGAAGAGCAACGTATTTTCGCATATTATTAGGCCTACACTACTGACGACGCAGGGTTGGTGTTGGTTCATTGGTACACCAAAGGGATTCAACCACCTCTACGATGTTTACACCGAAGCACAGACAGATGAGCGCTGGGCGACGTTCCATTTCACAAGCTACGACAACCCCCTCATACCAGATGAGGAGATAGACGAGGTGAAGAAAAAGGGGAACCCTGACGTGTTCCAGCAAGAGTACATGGCGGAGTTTAGGAAGATGACTGGGCTTGTTTACAAAGAGTTCGATAGGCAGACTAATGCAGAATGGTATAATAAGACTAAGCCAGATCATTTTGCATCTGTGTTTGTAGGAGTCGACTTTGGTTTTACCAACCCATCAGCCGTTTTGGCTATAGGTCAAGACAGAGATAAGCGTTTTTATGTATTAGATGAGTGGTACGAAACAGGGAAGCTAACAGCAGACATTATATTGCAGGGTAAGCGTTTTATGTCCGATTATGGCGTAAATTACTTCTATCCTGATTCGGCTGAACCTGATAGAATAAAGGAGATGGAGAACGAAGGACTCTATGTTCGGGAGGTAAACAAAAGCATCGTTCCAGGTATTGACCGCATACGTTCCTTAATCAAGGAAAAGAGGCTATTCATTAACCCAGCGTGTGCAAATACCATTTCAGAGATAGAAATGTACCGATACCCAGAAGACAGGGACGGTAAATCTAACAATGAAGTACCTATTGACGACTATAATCACGCACTTGATGCACTTCGTTACGCCATATTCTCTCACGACCCAGTGGACGTTTCCTTGGATAAAGAGGAATTGAGCCTATTTAACGAAGATTACACATAATATGCCGATTAAGCAGGATATTTCTGACAAAATTATAACAATGGTAGACCGAGAGGTATCGGAGTGGCAGGACGCAAACGTCTTTGTTACCGATAAGATCGCCTTTCACATGCGAAACCTCATTAAGAAACTCAGAAAGAACTTCTGGGGGATATTCGATAAACCGAATGACCCATCAGACGGCAACAAGAAAATTTGGATACCACTTACAGAGAGTGTAGTGGACACGGTGGTAAAAAACATTGACCTTGATACAAAAGACATCAATATTCGTGCGAAAAAGGCAGACGCTATTCATTTGACCTCTATTGTGAGGCAGATTGTGAACAATTCACTGGAAGAAATGGAATTTGGGCAATTACTTGATGATTTGGAGCAAACAGTAGCTATTGACGGTACAGCCGTATGGAAAACGATTGAGGTCACAGGATCAGACGGCAAGAAACATGCAAAGGTGATACCGGTAGACCTGCTAAACTTTTATATTGACCCAGCATCAGAGAACATCCAAGAGTCTGACGTTATCGAGCGGTCGCTCATGACGCAGGAGGAGTTCATGTCGATGGACGGATGGGAGAACAAAGAGGATATCGTAGCCTCTACAGAACTCCACAGAACAGACCGAGATCTATCAAACAGTGCAGGGAACACAAAAGCAACGCCACTTATTGAGGTGTATGAGCGTTGGGGTAAGATCCCGAAAGACCTTCTTACAGGAAAGGAAAGTGACAAGGACAAGTGGGTAGAGTCTCACATAGTTGTATCTGGACTGGATAGCGGAGGAGCGGTTCACCTTATCGAAGAAAACAAAGAGGCTGACCTAATTGGTAGACCGGTGAAGCCTTACGAGGAATGTTGGTACAAACGTGTTAAGTCTCGTTGGTACGGTCGAGGTGTAGCGGAAAAGGTGATGTGGATGCAACTTTGGATGAACACAACCGTAAACATCCGTATAGCAAGGGCAAGAGTTTCACAGTTAGGGCTGTTCAAGGTTCGTGCAAACTCAGGAATCACACAAAGCATGCTCTCACGGCTAACAGTTAACGGAGTTGTGAAGGTAAAGGACATGGGAGATATTGAGCAGATGATCGTACAGGAAGCGTCAGCAGCTAGTTACCGAGACGAAGAAACAGCGGGATCATGGGCGCAAAGAGTTACAAGTGCCTTCGAGTCTGTAACAGGCGAGCAACTACCAGCATCTACTCCAGCGACGAACGCAGTGCTTGCTAGTCGAGGAGCGCAGAGCGAGTTCGTGAAGGTAAAGGAACAGGTAGGATTCTTCTTGCAGAGGTGGATGACACGGCAGATTTTACCGATCATTGCACGTAATCTTAAAAGAGATGATATACTGCGCGTAACAGGAGATATTAGAGACTTACAGGAGACGGATAAGTACCTTGTAAACAGCCTACTGGCCAAAGAGATCGGTAAGATGAACAGCGAAGGACGACTGTTTGATATAGATAAGGCTCGGAAGATGCAGGAGAAAATGCTTACGAAGCTAAAGGCACAGAAAGATCAACGGTTCTTCAAGCTAACGGATAAGCCAGACTTTACGCAGTACGACCTCAAGGTATTCATTACGAACGAAGAGATCGACAAGTCTGTACTCGTGCAGAACCTTATCTCTGTACTGCAAACCGTATCCGCAGCACCAGACTCAGGACTTGACCCGCGACTAATCCTCGAACAAATATACGATGTTATGGGATTAGATGTATCGCAGCTTAGAAAAGAACAGGCCCCACCAGAACTACAGCAATTACTGGCAGCAGCTCAGGGGCAGACAGCAGGAGGAGTACAGAACGCGACAGCGGGTCAGGTTCCTAGCCAAGCAGGCCCACCGACAGGGACACCTCCTCTACCTAGTGCAGCCACGATTCAGCAAGGAGCAACAACAGTATGAGTACACTTCAAAGCAGGCTTACTCGTAAACGCAAACGCCCCAGCCTGGTAGAGAGGCTCCGCTCGACACAAGAGCGAGAAGATTCTGTACTAAACCAGCCACTCAGAACAATGGCTAAGCGAGTAGACCGCATAACAAATACGGAAAAACTATGACCGAAAGACTAAGCAAAGAAGACAGTGAGCTGATCCAAAAGCACGACAAGCTGAAGGGTCTGCTCTCATCAGAAGCGTGGCAAACAGTACGAGATGATCTACTGAGAAGTCTTGCTAAGCAAAACTATATTTCTAGGATTGACTTAACAGGCGAAACATCACCGGATGACTTCATGCTTAGGATAAAGGCGGTACAGCTTGCCACAGACCTCGTGGTGGAATGGCTAGATGAACTCTATAGGTTCGTGGAAGTCGTCGGCGAGAATAAACAAGCGTTTAACCGCGTTCAGGAAGAAGAAATGATCGTGAGGTTTACGGATCGTAACTCCGCGTAGGAGGGCAAAGCCCTCTCCGTGGGTCTATGACCCCAGTAAATCACTTTAACAACTGTGTATGAGTGGAGACATTCCCTTAGATGCCCTCACCGAGGAGCTTGGCGGCTCAGCGGACGGCAGCAAGGCTGTTGATACTAGTCAAGAGTCAGAAAGCGGCGAGTCCACGCCGGAATCATCTGATGATGTGAGAACCGCCATCTCACAAGCACTCGGTAAAGAGTACAAATCTGCCGAAGACGCTCTCAACGCCATTAAAGAAACCCAGAATTTCGTAGGAGAGGCTGGTAAATATAAAAAACTGGCAGAAAGAGTAGCTTCACAATTTGGAGGCGACTTAGATGAAGCCTTAAACAAACTCAATATGGACAACGAAACAAGTGCAGTGCCGGAAAAGGCGGAGGAACCAAGTGTGGTTTCACCGACCGATGATCTACAGAAGCAAGTGGAGGAACTACGTTTTCTATCGGAAAACCCAGACCTCAAGCCACATATGGACACTTTGCGAGAACTCAAGGGAACGACTGGAAAGACGTTGACCGAGGTAGCAGATTCCGACATTTTTCAGAAAGTAAAGGCTCAGGACGAAGCGTCGCAGCAGAAGAAGGTTTTACAACCTAACTCAAGACTAGGCAGTGCAACAGACGCAATGGGCAAAGCCAGAGAACTCGTGAACGAGAACCCTAAGGCGGCTCAAAAGATGGCCGTAGATGCCACTGTAAGTGCTATTTTCGGTAAATAGTCTGGTGTGCAGCCGTAATCTACAAATATGGCTGATACAAGAACTTTAATGTCCTACGGGGACGTATCGGCAAGAGAAGATGTAGTAATGAACGCAGTCGAGATCTTGACAGCAAAGGAAAATTATTTCCTTACGCGTCTTGGTCGAACAAAAGCAATCGACACAGTTCACCACTACCTAACGGACACACTCGCTACAGCAGCTTCTCAAGCTGTTGGTGAAGGTGAAAGTTACACAGCTCTTGAACGATCAACCCCTTCACGTCTAACTAACGTGGTTGAGAACATCGCGATTCCTTTCAAGGTTTCACGAACTCAGCAAGAAATTGACCACTACCATGGTCAAGACGAACTAAAACGTCAAACACAAAAAGCATTAGCAGAATTTGCTAACGCAGCAGAGTTTGACCTTGTACGTTCAACACTCGTATCTGGTGTTTCAGGTACAGCTCCAAAGATGAGTGGTATTATCGAGGCTATTTCTAAGTCTTCAAACACTACTGCACATACTTCTGGGACAGCATGGAGTGCTTCAATTCTTGATGGATTGATGCGTGACAACTGGGATAACTCTAACGGAGATATTGCAACAGAACTTCACATGGGATCATTCCTTCGATCAAAGACGGATGACTTCACACAGAAGAGTAACGTTGTGGTAAACAACGCCGCAGGACAAACGACTATCGTTCGTACTGTGTCAACTTACCAAACTGCATTTGGAACACTGCAGATCAACACTCACCGGTACCTACAGCAATCTGCTGATGCTACTGGACGAGTATTGGCTGTGAACCCAAGTAAACTCGCTCTTGCCTTCCTCAAGATGCCGTACATCGATACGGAACTTGCTCGTGACGGTGACTTCGACTTCTACGCGGTAGCAGGTAAAATGACGCTAGAGGTACAAAACCAAGATTCTAACTGGTTCGCCAGTGGGTTCGATAAGGACTAATGATTGGTTCCTTTTCCTCGTCTTCGGGCGGGGAGGGATGAGCTAAACATTATGAAAAAAAATCAAGTCAGTGATGCAAGGAGGTGGTTAGATAAACACGAGTCCGGCACGGGTACTGAGAAAAAGGTTGTGGGTGTCGTAAAGGAGTACATACGACTATTCCCTAGTGAGTTTGAGGACTTTAAGGGCGTAATGAGGCAAAAGAAGAGGAAGATAGACGGCGTGTCCAACAAGTTCGCACAGGTGCAGGGGTCAGATATTATCGAGCGTCACCTTGCCGAGTGGCCCGAGACCCTTGAAATGGCACTCAGACTTCAGCTACACAAGGACGAGTACGATTGGCTAAGAACAACAAAAGGGATCAGCTGGTTCCTCAAGAAATTTCCTGTTTTCCGTATAACCCATTCAATTTAATATGCAAGAACCTAAAATAGCTCTTTCAATGATCGTAAAAGCCTCAGATGATGAGGCTGAATTGCTAAAAAGATGTCTTACACACGCCGCACCACACGTTGACGGCATTTTTCTTACCATTACCGGAGAGAACAAGAAGTGTGAGGAGATAGCGAAGTTCTTTAAGGCGACCGTGAGTCACTTTGAGTGGGTAAATGACTTCTCGGCAGCAAGAAACTTTGCAATGGAGCAGATCACAGAGGATTACACGCACTGGACATGGCTAGATTGCGACGATGTACCTCGAAACTACGAGAAGATACGGGACGTACTGAAAGAAAACCCTGATGTAGACGCGTATAGTGTTGCGTACCTCTACGATTTTGATGAATACAATAACCCAGTGGTCGTCCACTACAAGGAGCGCATCTTCAAGAACGATGACTGCGTAACATGGAAGGGGGTACTGCACGAAGCACCAGACCCTAACAGACAGCTAGATATTAGGCGGTTTGATGGTATCGACGTACTTCACCTGTACGAAGATGGCGCACGAGAGGAGAAGAATGAGCGAAACCTTGAGATCGCAGAACAAGATGCTAAGGACAAGCCAGAAGACCCGCGAACACTATGGAACCTAGCATGCGCACTGATGGGTGCGGGAGAGATAGAGGATGGGCTGATCGTTTTTGAGGAGTTCATCGACAAGTCACAATCTGACGAGGAGATATTCCTAGCTCATATAAGGATTTCCGACATGCTTAGCGATAAAGGAAAGTTCCTAGAGGCGTTACATCACGCTCGCATTGCTATTGGTATGCGCCCAACATTCCCTGACGGTTATCACATGGCGGGGCGATCTTGCTACTTCCTTGATAGACTGGCGGAAGCGAGAGATTACATTGTTCTTGGGCTTGCTCAGATAAGCCACGGACACGATAAGCCGTATTCTCGAATGATCGTGTATAACCCCCGAGCATACGACTACATACCTCTTCACATGCTTGCAGCCGTTTACGACAGACTAGAGATGCCTGCAATGGCACTTGCGGCACTGCAGGCTTGTGCTGAGATCATGCCGAAGGATAAACAACTCAAGGAACGAGTAGAGCGGATGACCGAACGAGCAGAAATGTATGAAGAATACTATAAGAAAATAGAGAAGATTAAGGATCTGGAAGGTGAGGAGCTACGAAAAGCAATTGATGCATTACCTATAGAGATGCAAAGTCACCCGATGGTATGCAAACTGCGGAATGAAAATCTAGTGAAGACGGAGTCGTCAGGAAAAGACCTTGTGTACTACTGTGGCTATACAGAAGAGCAATGGGACGGTGAAACAGCACGAACCAAGGGGCTAGGAGGCTCTGAGGAGGCTGTAGTTAACCTCTCAGAGGCTTTTGCGGCGAATGGGTGGAATGTTACGGTATACAACAACTGCGGCGGTTCTGAGAGCAAAATAGGCGGAGTTACCTATAAGCCGTTCTGGATGTGGAACTATCGCGATAAACAGGATGCTGTGATTCTTTGGCGATCAGCGAGAGCGTTAGACCATGAGATCAACTCGGAGAAGGTGCTACTAGACCTACATGACGTGATCCCAGCAGGAGAGCTGAACAAGAGAAGGATTGCCCGTGTAGACACTATTCTCGTTAAGTCTATGGCTCACAGAGAGCTATTCCCTGAAGTGCCGGACGACAAGTTCAAGGTGGTACAAAATGGTATCCACTGGAAGGATATGCAGGGCGATGAAGAGCGAGATCCAATGCTACTCATCAACACATCATCACCAGACAGGTCAATGATGACGCTAGTAGACCTATTCGCAGAGGTAAAGAAGGAAGTACCAGAAGCAAGGCTGGAGTGGGCATATGGATTCCATGTGTTTGATTCTGTTCACGCATCTCACTCTAAGCAGGGTGAATGGAAGAAAGAACTCGTTAAGAAGATTGAGGAGACGGACGGGGTAACAGCACTTGGACGTATTGGACACAAAGACGTAGCAAAGCTCTACCAAAAAGCTGGGGTATTCGCATATCCTACAGCGTTCTTTGAGATTGACTGTATATCTGCACGAAAGGCTCAAGCAGCAGGAGCAGTGCCAGTTGCTACAGACTTTGCCGCTCTAAACGAGACAATCCAGCACGGAGTGAAGGTGAAAACGGATGTAGATAAGGAAAATTGGGGTAAACCGTACGCATTTGACTTCGGACTACAAGATGTGAAGGCGCGGGAAGAATGGGTAAAAGCATGCGTAAAAGCACTGAAAAACCCCCCTACTGACGCAGAAAGAGACGAGATGCGTCAAAACATGATAAAATATGATTGGGAGTCCATTGCGAACCAATGGATTGACTTACTTTCGTAATATGCAAGCAAACGACACAGCATTTGACAAAACGGGCGTTGGTGACGTGGAAATGGGGGCTAAATTGTTCAATTTGTTAAAGATTAACCCACTTGTCCTCTCAACAAACCCGTCTGATGCAGAGAAAATGAAGAGAATCATCGCCTTCGCTGAGAATTTTCAGGATTCAATCGGTGAAATACGACGTGTGGCCTTGAATAAAAGGAACAATGAGCTAAGCACGCTCGACGTAGTAGCAGAATATACAGATATCGCTACCAGAAGGCATGCACTACAACAAGAACTAGCACAAGCGGAAGCCGACTTACAACCATTTATTACATAGTATGAACGAATTTCAGATGATGGCAGGAGCACCACCAAAAAAGGGGCCATATGAAGTACAGGCGGCCGCCGATGGCAGCTTACCCTTCGTATCTGAGGGAACACTCACAACAAATACGACAATAAACATAAATGCAGGGCTTAGTGCGAATGCAAAGAACGTCTTTCTTATAAACGATGGGTCAAACACCCTAACCTACAAAATATCAGTAGACGGGACGACGTTTAGCGACGCTATAACGCTCAAAACAGACGAATACAAGGTATACAGGAGGGATATACATAGCATACAGCTTATCCACTCATCTAATACGGACTACAGGATAGAGGCATATGCTTAGTACAAGCGAGGTAACTTTCGGTACAAAAGGCGGTGGAGGGGGACTATCAAGCCCGTTCACGTCAGATAATATATATAATACAGATGTATTCTCCATTTTTGGTACAAGCAGTGAATGTTCAATAGGTCACGTTGCTACAGGAGCAGGAGCTACAATGGATGGACTATGGGTAGGTGTACCAGACTCATCACCAGCTCTTTACTTCGGACAAGAGGGCGATAAGGGGTTTGACTTCATCGGTATAGACGCAGGAGCAATGCTCGTAGGCCCGACTATTTTCTTGTTTTCTTCAACGCAGGCATTGAATGAACACGGTCGGTTTAGCGTAGCAGCGTCAGGGCGCAGATTCCAGATCGAGGCATCTAACGGAAACCACTTAGACGGAACGACGACGACAGATGATGGTGTAGAAATGAGGATCATTACAGGTTCTGGTGGTACAAATGGAGCTGGAGGTAATGGTGGTACTTATACAGCCATTGCTGGAGACGGTGGAGGTACTACAGGTACGGGTGGTCAGGTTAATTTCACGTCTGGACAAAATGCAGCTGGTACAGCTTGGGGGCAGATTAGTTTCGCTCAAAAGAGTAATAACCGTATTTTGATAAATACAGACGGTACGACTACCTTCTTCATGCCAGATAATGAAGGTACAGCCTACACGCTTGAAGACGATAACGGAGATGATTACATTAACATTGCTACCACAAACAGCTCAGAAAAGGTTAGTTTCGGTAATGCTACAACAAACCCAGACTACGATTTTTTAGGGACAGGGACAATCACACTGGCAGACCAGATAGATATAGCACTCAACGCTACGACAGGAACAAAGATTGGTACAGCGACGAGCCAAAAGCTGGGGTTCTGGAATGTGACACCAGTTATACAGCCAGCAACAACGGGGACTACAACAGGGTTTACGGCAGGGTCGGGGACTTCAGCGAACGACGACTCTACATTTACAGGTAATACTGGGGCAGCAGCGTATACAATAGGGGATATTGTACTAGCACTTAAACAATCGGGTATTATAGCAGCATAATATATAATCAAACATATGATATTAGAAGGACAATGCATTAAGAAAACAGAGACGTGGGCTAAACGTGAACATGACTCTCACCCATACGTTAAAACAGAAACGTGTGAGTTTGCGTACACAGCAGCGCAAGTAACAGCACTGAAGAAGTCGCATGACGATCAGGTTTCCAGCCTATCAACCGCTAATATTAAAAAGGTAAAGGATGCTGCACAAGCACAAGCAGACGTTCTTGCAACCGTAATCGCTGAATAATATGGAATTTGCTCAAGAAGAATTGATGGTAATATTTTCTGCTCTTAGCTTTACAGATGACGGGAAGGTAAGGATGTTCGCTAACGTCGCACTCCCAGACGTTGCGTCCATCATGGGTAAGCTCAAGAAGCTTGCAGACAAGGAAGGAAAACTACCAGAAAAAGGGGGTAAAGTGGAGTTATCCACAGACGAAAAGAAACTCACGAAAGACTCTATCGAGGCTAGGCAGTGGGGAGCGCAGGACGCAGAACATGTAGAATCTACTAAAATAAAGCTGGGATAGTATGTCGCTATGTCCGAGGTTTCAGGGAATAAGGCATCGCAATCATTCGCAGCAGTTCAGAAGCTGGGGGTGGATACGTTCTTACGATTTAATTACACAACAACCGATGCACCAATCAATGCTCAATTGAAAGTAGATATAGAATTTGCAGACATTGATTCAGGTGAATATACAGCCGTTTAATATGCCAGAAGATGTACAAAAACAAATATACGACCTCAGCGTTGACCTGAAGGTAGCAGAGCAAAAGGTCTTAGACTTAGAGAAAGAGAACAGTAGGCTTTATGCCATGCTGGAGCGTTACG
>Ga0208299_1001084_pt1 | contig 21524 bp, 29 predicted proteins | sample 15_taG_FD_184089 | JGI IMG/M metagenome (GOLD analysis project Ga0208299, IMG submission 184089) | Marine viral communities from the Subarctic Pacific Ocean - 15_ETSP_OMZ_AT15312 metaG (SPAdes) (version 2) | ecosystem: Environmental > Aquatic > Marine > Oceanic | place: Pacific Ocean | collected...
CTTCTTCATTAATATTTCCAATGGCATAATATACGATCTTTTGTATCTTTAACTTTTTACCATTGGAATAATCTAATACATTATCACCATCTTCCACCCATGCATGGCCAAATCTCTTACCAGATAGCTCTCCTTGGCCGGCAGGCATTCCGTGGACTAATATATAATCTTCATTATCCATCGCTAATTTACCAGCAGCTACATAACAGTCGCCAAGCTCTTTAAATTCACGCAATAAGGCTGTTAATCTAATCATTTGCCATACATCCTTTTGACAACCATGCCACCTTTCTTAAGGTCTCTTTCATAATATCCATCTTCAAGATGCTTTATGAATTTTGGTCCAACCATTTTTTCTAATCGAGGCTGGTCCATAATAACCGGAGCTCCTTTAGCGATCATAATGTCATTCATCTTTTTGGATGCTTCTAAAGTATAGCCTTCTGACTTAACCATATCAACAACTTTTTGTACTACGGCCTTTTTAGCTTCTCTGCCTCCATCTGTTGCTAATAATTTGATACGTCCTTTTCTTACCAATATAAATGCATCTGGCATTGGATCTTCGTCCACATCAATTAGCATTACTATTTCATAGCTGGATTGCAGTTCTGATGCCGAAAAGGCAGATAATTGAAGTCCTTCTGCATTATAAACTGTTTTATACATCCGAAACAGCTCTTCCATAATAGATGGGTCTATGGTAGTGAGATCTTGCTTAATCCATTCTTTCTTAGGATGGTTATCTAAATCATAATCTTCACGTAATATATCTGCTAGTTTAATCATTATTTATTTGAAAATGATCCGGAAGGTGTTTTTTAAAATAACTTAAATCATCCTTATCAAAACCCAATCTTTGTTGATTACTTGTATTTAAATATACACCTTTACCTCCACTTTCCTTGCCTGTATAAGTCCAATATCCTTTAGCAACAACTGTATCTTTATATCTTATGTTTTTATCTACTTCGAAACTTGGATATGATGCTGCTTCATTAACTGTCTCTTCGATTGGCTCTGGTGGATGTTCTGCTGTTTCCTCATTATTACCTTCAAGGTCTTTTCCTTCTTCTGCCCACATCTTCGCTTCTTCCTCGGTATCATAACTACTTCGCCAGCCATACTCTGGAGATCGTGCATACCAGGTATCTGATATTGCGCCTTTCCAATAATCGCCTGGTTTCTTTCTTGTATCTAGCAATGTACCTGGTACAAATTCTTTTATTAAATCTTTTAGTTTGATCATTATATTATATCCTGTATATCCTGGCTGTCGAGTAATGTATATGTAAATGAATTACCCCAAACGTCTTCAGCTTGTTTTGCTACCCACATTAGTTTATTAAAATCTTCGTAATTGGCTATCACCTGGCAACCTGCACTCCATTTATCTATTTGAGTTGACGTACCTGTTGATGATGCTCTATGAATATTAATCCCATAAATACCTTCCTGAATATTGTCTGGTTGCATATCATAACAATTATCTTTATTATCATCACGATATACTTGTAATGGTTTCATCTGCTTTAGAGCTTCATATTTACCTTGGTGCATGCCAATTGAATAAGCACCTCGATATTGGTTTGGAACTAAAATAGCTACACCATCTGGGTTCAATAGATTCTCTGTATAGTATTTACCTGGATCTGTTGTGCAATTCCATTGGTGGTATTGTAAATCATTACCTACTTTGTATGATACCGTAAGTAGATCGTCAAATTTGTTAGTTACCTCATCAAATGTATCTGAATTTCTGATACCGACAATATTAAGATTGTAGTTACCATTCTCAAACCATTTATATCCTTTAGCCTTAACAGCTGCTTCTACTTGTTCTCGGGTAAATTCCATACAAACTCCTATTTGAAATAAATATGAAGCTAATCCTTTTTAAAGAATTTTTTTAACTCATCTGGCGACGCATACCGTAAACCGGTTTGGCAAATGTTACAGTACCATTTTACTTCACTTCGATTTTGTTTGAGACTTGTATCGGCGTGGGTGCAATTTGACTGGATGTCTTTAAGCTCATTTTCAATAGTTTGTTTATCAGAAACAAGCTTCTTGACTCGATGTTTATCTGAATCCATTACGCAGATAAATACCGGTCTAACTCACATAAACAGTAATCCAATTGTAATTAAAGCAAGGCCTACTACTGATATCCACCAGAATATATTCAACCAATAATACCGCTTCATGTGTAGTGTTATTAACACAACCAATGCCCCTAGATCACTAGTTACTTTATTGACCTGGCTTTTTATCTGAGCTATAATAGTCCGTATCACTTTTTTTTGGTTTTTTTCTTTTAATTTTTTGTTTTGCTGGCTTTTCATCAATATAATCATCTAAATCTTGTACTCGAATTTTCATTCTGGTATCCTTACTTTAAGCTTGTCAATACGAGTTAAAAACCCTTCGATAGTATGAGATTTATTTCCTGCGTCTTTGATTGTAACATGAGGGAGCATATCCGGTCTCTTATCAACCATATTCATTAAGGCCTTTAATCCGGACCCTGCCCAGAATACACCAAACCCATTATCCTCACCTAAGGTGTTTGTATCTTTGAAACAATCTTCTGCCGATTCTCCTGGCAACATTATGTAAAATATCATTTTCTTACTATTAAGTCTCGTTCATAACTCTCAATATTAAATATCGAGATCTTAAGGTTACCTAACTCAAATTCTCCTAATTCTCCCGTATCTTGTATAATATCTGCAAGTTGCTGTATATTACCAAAGTCTGGTTCTGTGAAAGTAGTACCATCTATCTCAACTAATATATCATTATTCATTTCATTGTCATAAGGTACTATTCTTTCTGATAGATCAAATAAAGTATTCTCCTGCTCCTTTTCCACATAATCCCAAGCTCTGCCTATAGTAAAGGTTTCTTGTGTATAAATAGTATCACACCACGGCTCTAACAATTCTAGTAACTGTAAATTACCATTTTTCAGCTTGATACCAATATTATATTTAGGTGATATGATTGGCTTCATATATTGGTCATGCTTAACAAAATGACCCCACTTACGAATGAAGTTTCTTGTTGACCGTTGATTCTGTGCTAGCCATTCTGGAGAATCTTCATATATATTTTTTGCTTTATCTACTGTATTTCTACGAGATCCGCGGCAAGTCATATGATAAACAAATCCTTCCCATGTCTGAATAAACTTAACTCCATTTAATTGAAATCGGTTAAAGATATCAGAATCTTCTTTTGATTGTGGTGCATATAAAGGATCATGGCCACCTATCTCTTGGAAATCTGATTTCCAAAATGCCCATGGCGCAAATATACCTTCTGTAGCAGGATGATTATTAAATTGCTCTAGTCTATCATTTATATATTGTAATAATTCTTTTTCTTTAAACTCTTCAGGTTCAATACCAAAATCTTGTAATATTTTTTCTGGACCATCTGGGTGTAATGGAGGTTCAATTCTAGTAAGTGATACTATTGTTTTTTCTCTAGGTATAATTTCTGTTGCTCCATGGAAATCTTTTTGATTAGGAATAAATGCATACATTTGTCTTTCAATAGCATCTAAAGCACCAGGACATAAATACATATCAGCATGATATATCATACAAATATCATGCCTCGCTACTTCATTAACCAATCTATCATATAATATAGTATGGCCTAAACGCTTACCAGTTGTATTTTGGATAGCTTGAAAATGCAAATCTTTTTCCATTGTTTCTCGGCACCATTGCCAAGTTCCATCCGTAGATGCATCATCTGCGACGCATATTTGTACCGTATGATCTCCTTGATTCTTTCGAATTGCTTCATAAGACCATTTAAGGTATTTAAGATTATTTCTGCTTGGTTGTATTAGTGATATTTTCATTTTCTATAATATTTTTTACGTAATCATCTAGATTCCTAGTAGGATTATATCCTAACACTTCTGTTGCCTTACTGAAATCAGCTAAGGTTGTTTTTGCTTCACCTGGCCGCTTAGGAATATGCACATATTCTGTGCCATACATTTCTGCTACTTCATTAATAGAATAATTCTTACCACGTCCTAATTCAAAAAACTCTCCTTGAAGTTCTGGATGATCTATGCAAGCCACAAGCGCATTACAAATATCTAATACATGAGTGAAGTCTCTTCTCTGTTCCCCATCACCTGTTACCGTGAGTGGTTTATTAGCCGCGTACTGTTCATCAAATATCTGTACTACTGTTGAATAAGCAGAATCCCCAGGAATCATATGGTCGCCGTATACATTGTAAAAACGTGTTATAATGGTAGGTACATCATATACCTCAGAATACATTTTACATAATTCTTCACCTACCCATTTTGCAAATGTATATGGATTCTTATATACACCTCCATGCGTTGAACTAGAACCGGCATAGATAACAGGTGTTTTCTTTTTGCGTGCATATTCCAATACCTTTTGAGTACCCACCATATTAGAATTAAATGTAGGATTAGGATTGGTAAATGATGGCTGGATTCTTGCTAATGCAGCTAAATGGAATATCACATCCGGATCAATGCTTTCCATTGCTGCAGTAGCAACATTAGCCTCTATATTAATTGAATGATAATATACATCCGGCTGTTCATTTTGTTTATATCCCGTAGAATAATTATCAATTACATGAATTTCTGATATCGGATTCTTTTCTTTAAGTGTTTTAATTAGATTGGTGCCTACGAATCCAGCGCCTCCCGTTACTAATATTTTCATATTTTCTCCATTATTTTGTTAAACTGTTCTATATATTTACTTTCAGCATAATGTTCTGCATACATCAATTTTGCTATATTACTGCAATATAAATAAAAATCATTATCGTTACTAAGCTTCCGTGCTATTTTTTTAGCCGATTCTAAATCTCCTAGCTCTACGGTGCAATCTGGATGGCACATTTCCTGGGTATCTAATCCTTTATAACCAATGCATGGAATACCTAGATATGCACAATTTAATGCAAAGGTTCCGGCCGCATGTGTTCTCATTAAATGAACTCCATATTTTGCATCATTTAACCTATAAATCCAATCTGTCCAGTCCATATATGGCAAATGAGTTAATCCAGGCATCTGTTCTTCACCTTCTATTCTTCTACCCATACTAGGAGCAGTTATGTTACATTCAAATTCTTGTGCAACTATATAGGAATCAAATCCACTATACCATGAACAAAAATTACCTCCTATCATAACTCCAGATCTTTCTACTACAGGTAACTGATTTATGTTGTCTTCTAACATTAGGCATGGCATTAACATACATGGTTTACCTGTTAAACCTTCGTAATATTTTTTATCTATTTCATTATGTACAAATAAGAAATCTACTTCTTGTAATGTATTGTAATACCAAATCTGCAGATCTAATGGATAATCTTGGAAATACCAATGAGGTCCTTCTTGCATAAATGCAACTTGTTTACAATGACTTCTAATCTTTTCAATATTGAATTGAGGATTCTTTTTTGGTATTGTAACTATTCCTAAATCATAAGGCTTTGTATCAGCTTTCCACCAATCAATATTATGAATATTATAATGTTCTGCTCCCAATGTACACATCCAAGCTGAATCATTTCTCATTCCACGGAAGTTTCTAGGAATACGGCCATGCGATCCTCCCTCTGTAAACCATGCTATTGTTGCCATATCAATTCCTTTATTTCCTGGGGTGTCATATATTCGGCTGTTGCAGACGAATGTTTAGTTGTTAAACTCTTCTCTTGTTTTACTGGTAATATGTATATGTAATCATCTAATACATATGTAAATGGCAATTCTTGATCATTGATAAGAATTTCATCTAATTTTTCACCAGGCCGCTTTCCTATAATTTCTACATTATCTGATATTGTAGTTGCTAATGTTAATAAATTAACCGTTTTCATTTTTTTAGATAATATAAATGGATGGCCTAGATATGGTAATGAATCTATTGCTTTTTTTACTAGCCGGCTAGCGTCTTGTTTAGAAAACATTAACCTATTCATATTAATATCTGTTAATTTTAATGAATTACCTTTATCTGCCTCCGCTAGCCAAAATGGTAATACAGAGCCATTACTATGTGCTACATTTGCAAATCTCGTGCATGCGAATTTTGTTTTTTCATTATGAAGCTGCATAAACATTGTTTCCATTAATCGTTTAGTATAACCATAAGTCGATCCAGGTTCACAAGCTTTATCTGTACTAACGCCTATAGTTATTGGTACATTTGTTCGTACGCTAGCCTTTGCAATATTCATACTTCCTAGGACATTAATTTCGCTAGCGGCTAATGGATTTTCTTCAGCTAAATTAACATGCTTTAAAGCAGCTGCATGTATAACTATATCAGGCTGTATTTTAGTAAACAAGTTAACCATATGATCTAAATTACATATGTCTCCTATATAACAATTTACATTTGGAAATAATCTTTTTAGAGCTGTTATACTTGCCTCGTTTCTGCTTATACTATGAAATTCATATTCAGTATAATATTCTTTTATGAATGATTGACCTACCGTGCCTGTCCCACCGGTTATTAATACTTTTTTCATCATTAACTTCTGTATGCCATTAAATTTTTATAATCTACCTGCAATTCTGGATAGAATTTTGGCTGGATATATCTAAATATATCTTGGTCTTGTGATCCTATAGGATAGTTACTTGGAGTAGTCGATAAATAATCACGATATTCGGCCATTAAACAACCATGTGGAGTAATATATTTCATAGCTTCTTTAAAAAATGAAGTTATAAAATCTGTATAACCTATATATACGCCGCTATTCATGTATCGATTAAGACTAATCTTATCTGCCCATGATTTAATTTCTGGCATGCAATTATATCCGTCGGGTGATTGTGTTGACATGAATAACATTTTACATTTAAATGATTCAAATATATCTATAACAACTTGAGGATCATCCTTAAATATAACATCGATAGCATCACAATACATAAAATATTTAGTAGTACATTTACCAGAAATTAAATAATTGTATATGTTTTCTATTTTATATGTGTTACGCCATGGTAATCTTTTATCTCGCAAAACCACGAGTCCATGTATACCTAAATATTCTAAACTACTTTCCAATATCGACGTGTCTTCATAACCTGCTAGTGATGGTATAATCCTATCTTCCATAGTGCCTTCATTTCTACAAGTTAATATAGTTAAATCACGTGGCATTTCAAAAGCATTCTCATACTTATTTAATAATTTAATTTGTTCTAAGGCTTGTTTTACAATATGCCTATCATGTATAATTGGTTGTGAAATCATATTTCTAATATTGATAAACTAGTCCGGCCTGATCCGGTTAAATAATTCATTTTAAACACTTCATTATTTTTTGTTTTATTAAATTGGGCTAATGTAACATTATTAATCCTAGGATGGTTGGGATCCCCACCTTCTATTAATACCTTTGCGCCTAATCGCATACAATTATGTATAACTGCATTTTCAATAATAATCCTATAAATCATATCCCACGTATTATCAATATCTATTAACAATAAATCAAATTCACATGGATCGCTTACCCATGTATCAAAAACATCTCCTTTAGTAAATTTAACGATATTTTCTAAGCCTCGCGAGGTTATATTTTTTAATGCTGAATGTGATGATGTTCCTAGAGCATAATCATCTATGCCATTGATATCATAACTATATATCCGAGCCGCCGGGTTGGTTTGTTGTAATGCTAATCCCATGGCTGATGTTAACGCGCCTGACCCATGACCTAGTTCTACTATTATCTTAGGGTGCCATTCTTTTACTTTTTGATATACAACTCTTTCTATATCTTGATATCTATGTAAGTTTACAAAATTTATATTAGACATTCTTTATAGAGTTTATAACATGTATTACATCTTCATCAGTTAAATTTTCATTAAATGGGATACTAGCTGTATGATGTTGGATTGTCTCTGAGAGTGGACAATTATCTGAGCTATTGGACATATATGTCGGCTCACAATGCATTGCTTTGTAATGAATTCCGGCTACTATGTTCATTTCTCGTAACTTTTTAATAAACGATTTATTGTTAGCAACCTCTATCCTATATAAATGATCGCTAGCATTTGTATAACTTAATTCTTTATTATAAATATCACGTATCTCCTTAAGTCGAGATTTTTTTGCATCTAGCTTTTTTAAATTTTGTAATGCAATATAACACTGCATAGAATTCATATACATTTTATATCCAGGAAATTTTATCGATCGGTCCCAGTTATTAGTTGCATAACTCATACCATTCATTGCAGCTTCTTTAAACCATTGAATTTTATCCCAATCATTTGAAACTATCATACCGCCATCCATACTACCTATAGGCTTAGTTGGATAAAAACTAAATATCATTAAATCATTATCATTTGCTTCTTTTTGAAATTGATTTCTATCTACTTTTTGAGCCGAATCGATAATTTTATAATCACCAAAATCATGTAGTGTATAAGAATCTCCTATCCAATTAACATCATCAATAAATTTAATTTTATTTCCTGAGGTTAATATCGCGTTACATACTACTGGCGGTATCAGACTGGGTATACTAACAGTTGTATTTTTATTTAATAAAGATAAGAATATTGCATTAGTCGCGCTACTTATACTACATGCATATTTAGCACCTACGTAAGCTGCAAATTCTTTTTCGAATTCAGATATAATAGAATCATGTAAATAATGATTAAATTTAGATGTATCTATTATATAATCTGGAATATTAAATAGTTGTATCATTAAGTATATTTTTCATTTTAGATATATTCATCGACGAATCTTTACCCATCGTAATATCATTTATTTCATTAAATGTAATTTCTTCTATGCCAGGATTGTCTTTAGATACAAATTCGTAAGGTGTCATTGCATCTCCCCCTACATTAATAACTCCTGTTTCATTTATAAGTTTTAAAATCACTTTAGCTGCTTCATCCATATAAAGATAGGACTTTTTTATATCGACTAAAGCTTTTGGATGTGGGAAGGGTTGTTGACATAAAGCCATTCTTAATATTAAAGAATTTTCATATAGTTTAACAGCACATTCTCCCCCTAATTTTGACCAAGCGTATTCATTTACAGGTAATAGGGCATCTTCTTCTGAGTAATTTCCGTCTGTACAAGGATAAATATAATCTGTTGAAATATAGATTAGTTTAACATTGTGTTTCATACAAGCTAAAACTACATTAGAAGTTCCTATTATGTTAGTTTCAATACTAACGTCAGGACGAGTAACATGTTTAATCATAGGTCTTGTTAAAGCCGCTGTATGGATAAAAATATCAGGTTTAAATATCCTTAACCATGATAATATTTCGTTTTTAGAGCATACATTTAATTCTTCCTTTGGTAGGGATAATATTTCGTGTTCTTTATTGGCTTTTATTATTTCAGTAGCCAGATTCCCCCTTCCTCCTGATATTAGTATTTTCATTTTAGGTTTCTTAAGGTTCTAAGGGTTCTTATAATATTATCATTTAGGTTCTCATCAGGTTCAAATCCTATTTTTCTTATTTTTTCATCACTAACTTTATAAGAAAATTGATTAAGTAAGGGAGTATCAACCATGTTTAAATCAATTTCTATTATTTCTGAAATGTATTTTACTATGTCTTTTAATTTGTAATTTTCAGTTAGTACATTATAAGTTTCATTCCAGTGGGGTTCTCTTAAAAATTGATTAAGAGCCTTTATAGCATCATTTAACCCTAAATAAGGTCTATACTGTTCATAATTTTGTTTCCATATAGTTAATGGCTTACCTATAGAAGCCTCATAACAAAATTTATTTACTGCGGTATGGAATCTCATGCCTTTACTTATTCCAAATATTGTACCAAACCTTAATATTAAATAATTTGAAGAATTTTCTTTTAAATATTTTTCAATTTTAATTTTTGATTCAGCATATGGGCTTTGGGGGTTTAAAAATCTATCCTCATCTTCATATACTATATCAGCTGCTACCCCATAAACACTTGTAGAAGAAGGAAATATAAATTTACATCCTACATACTCACATAAATCTATAAAATCTCTAGTTTGTTCAAGATTAATTTTTTCTACTTCTTCCTTATTATTAAAACTCCCTGCTGCGTTAGTTATAGCTGCTAAATGTATAACAATATCTATATCTTTTAAATCTTCTAATTTTAAGTCTTTAATATCTTTTTCTATAAATTTTATAGGAATCTCTAAATTAAATAATGAACAGTATCTTTGAGTTAGTAAATTATCTACAACAGTAAGATTATGTGTTTCTCCTAAAGATTGAATTAAATGTGATCCTATATGCCCACACCCCCCGGTTATTAATAAATTCATTTTATTTCTTTTATTTGTTTAAATTCATCAAAATCATGTATATAATCCTCCGGATCATATTTCATATTAGATAATACTAATAAAACAGTATCTGATGTCAAATATACTTGTTCATCCCAAATTAATTCTGGGATGTATAATGCTTGCTGCGGTGATTCAAGTAAATATTTTTTTTCTTTTATTCCATCACTAACCAAAACTTCTAACTTACCATGCACGCATATCAAAACCTGCTTAGTTTTATAATGTGCATGCTTTCCTCTATCATCTTGATTTTTTACGCCATATACATAAAAAATTCTATTAATGTCAAATGGTACATCATGAGTAGATTCTATAGGTACAAGATTTCCATCCGGCTCTACCATAGTTCTTGCATTGAAGAATTTAACGTCTTCTATTGTTATTTGTTTTCTATCTGCCATATTTCGTTAAACTCCCCTGGGGCTGCTCTAATTTCATCTTCTGGATTATATTTTTCTGTTAAATAATACATAAGTATCGATCCTGGCTCTAACGCCTTATATCCATGATATATTCCAGGAGGTATTTTAAGAATTCTTGGATTTTTATCTGATAAATATTCAAATTCAGCACCATCATCATGAGTGGCTAATCCTACTTTGAATGAACCTTTTATACAGCACCAATAATCTGTTTGTATATTATGTTTATGCCAAGCAACAACGTGTTTTGTTGAATTAACATATGATATATTAATCTGGCCACTGTTTAGGTCGTTGAACACATTTAATAATCTCTGTGCTCTATCATCCTCATTAAAATGTATATCCTTAAAGGAGTAATTCATGATTATATAAATTTAACTACCGGTACATGAGATATAAATTTTCCACCTCTATCAATAAATGCTTGCTCCTTAGCTTTTATTTCATTAACAAAATTCCATGCACCTAAATATACATAATCTACATCATCATCAATTTTGTCTTTGAATATAATTGGAATATGCATGCCAGGCGTTAATTTATTTTGCTTTTCTGGTGTAGTATCTGATACATATGATATTAATGTTTTGTCTATACCACAGTAATTAAACACTGTAGTTGATTTAGATGTTGCTCCATATGATATAACTTTTTTACCTTCTTCTTTACATTTAAATAATATCCTAATTAAATCATCACGTGAGTGTTTTACTTTTTGTGTAAACCGTATAAAAGTTTCTATATTATCTAACCCTAATATTCTTTCATATACTTTATTCTGTTCTACAGATTCATCTATTTCGGCTGTTCCTATCTTTTTAGCATATATTCTATTAGAGCCTCCATGTACTGATAAATTTTCTACACGTATTATTTCCATTCCATTTCTCTGTAATATATTATCTAATGCAATTACAGAAAATATATGCGGATGCTCATCATAAATCTGATCATAAGAACTATTATTAATCATTTCAGCTAAAGACGGGTCTTCAAATATAAATACACCATCAGGCATTAATAAATTAGATACAGCCTTAAAGGTATCATCTAGGTCTGGTATATGGCATATACAGTTAGCTGCAAAAATAATATCCCGTTGGCCATGGCTCTCTTTAATATCTTCTGATAATTCTGTAGTCCAAAATTTATTGTAAGTAGTATATCCTAAGGCTGTAGTTTCTTCTGCAAAATTCTTACATGGTTCTACGGCAATTGCAGTATCTTGATCCCAGTTTTTAATAAAAACACCATCATTGCTTCCTATCTCTAATATTTTTTTATCAGCTCCAAACCGAGAACTAAATTTCTTGAAATGATTTTGCATTGTAACTGACATGGAACCTCGGTATGCATAATTTTCATTAAACATTAATGGAGGATCTACATATTCCATATGAGTAACTAATTTAGTATCATTATCAAATCCTACGGATAAATTATAAAAAAATTCATCCGTAACATCATCAGTAGTTAAAAACCTATTTGCAATAGGCTGGGTGCCTAAATCTAAAAATTGCTGCTTCATTGTATTTTTTTATTTTTAAACAGAATATCCTTCTGTATTACTTCATTATTATTGTTTATATGTTCACCAATCACAGCTATATTTTCAAACTCAATGCTTTTCATATAGTTAATAACTTCATCCTCTAGAGGTGCATTGAGATTATATTCCGTAACAGCAACTTCAAGTATAATATAAGAAGATTTTTTGCAAATTCCTAATCCCCCTTTAATTATATCTAACTCAGAACCTTGCGTATCTATTTTAATTAAATCAAAACTAGAATTAGTATCAAATAATATATCTAATGTTTGTAATTTTTTTGGCGTTTCCATTACCAAATGCGGAATATCCCAATAGTCAGCTTCTTTATAATAAGAATTACCTTCTGTATGTGGTTTATCTGTCCTTGTATAAAAAGTAACATCTCTTTCAAAATCACCTATAGCTGCAATTGTATATTTATCATTAGTATTGATAGTTATTTGCCGTAACTCTGATGTATGATATTCGTTTGCTTCAAGCATCCATATAAATGATTCCGGCCATATTTCTTTTGCCCAAGTATAAAACTGTCCTTTATGCGCACCTACATCTAATATTGTCTTAGGATTAAATTTTAAATTATCCTTAAGATATTCTAATTTCATAATTTCACCGTTCTTATACATTATATTCTCCTTGTAATTTTTTTAAAATTTCAATTTCATTGCATACTAATTTTATGTCATTGTATGCTCTCCCATGGCCTTTATGTGGGCTAGTGCCCCATGGTTTATGTACGGCAAACGGCGCTTCCATATTTAATGGAGGTACATATCCATTATCAATTGAAAATGATAGCACTTCTTTAACACTTGGTCTATTTGATACACATGCACTAACAAAATAGTCTTCACAGGGATTCTGGCCGGACTCTAGGTATGGTCGTAACTTATTTTTTATGATATCTAACATGAATTGTTTTTTTCTAATAGAAACGCCTCCGTTCATTACTTGCATATACGGATCATTTAATGGATATACTATATTTCCCCAATATCCACCTATATAATCAAAATGTTCAAATTCTGAAATATGATGCTTAGAATTTGGACATAACATTGAATCTGCTTCGAAATACAATATAGTATCGCCTTTACATTCGGTCCATAACGCCTCCGATAGCATTATTTTACTAGAAGCTTCTTGAGATACTGTTGCTATTCCTAAATCAGTTAATATTACCCGATTGTCCAATATGCTATCTTTGTTTATAATATCTTTTATAAACTCATAATTTACAGTACCATGGAATATTTGTATTTTCCAATCTATAGGTAATATGCTAGCTACATTATTTAATACAAATGATAATGCTGGATGTATTCGAGTTTCTACTATTACTGCTACTTTACTCATTTTAATTCCATGAAAGATAACATTGTTGGCCATTTGTATGTATATCCTTTTGGATTGGTATATACAGGTACTCCAGTTTCAATCTTACATGATTTTATTTTATCTCTAATAGATATTAATTCATCTGTAGATATATATGTTGTATTAGTAATACTATTATCTTTATTTTCAAAACTCATTAGCAATTCTGTTGTAATAGTATCACCTGGTTCTATAGTTTCATATCCATATAATGTTGGCCATTCACCACTACAAGTATGCAAATCTTCAATTACATAAGTACCAGCTGGTTTAAGTGCTTCTATTAGTACTTTTAAAGATATCTGCTGCTGCCTCATGGTATGGCCTCCATCATCGATTATAATGTCGAATTGCGATCCATATTGTGATATAAATTCTTGAAGATGGCCAATATTAGTTTGATCTCCTTTGAATAATACAGATCTGTCTAAATTTGTATTTTCTTGCATACGAAGATCTAGCTCATCTTTGCCGGTTATAAAAATATCAAATCCATAGATTGTAGCATTTGGAAAATATTCTAGCCACATGCAATGTGATCTACCAGTTTCTACGCCTATTTCTAATACTCGGGTTATCGAATGACGCGTCTTTTCGAATCGTTGTTCATAATGTCGCAGAAATCCTAATTCTTTCTTGTCAACATCATATTTTTCTGCTAATCGTGTTAATATGCTCATTATATATTATTATATTAAGTTAAACTCTGGCATCTAAATAATAATCCTGGACATTTTGATGTCCGAGATGTAATATAATTTCATTGCCACATCCTATATATCCACTACCAACACCCCACTGCTGAGCAGCTGAATATGGATAAATTCCTGTATTCCAGGCTGCTCTAGTCATTTGTAGTGGTGCTCTCTTTGGATTAGTTTCCATTAATCTACAAAATTCTTCAAGATATTTTCTCGCTCTAGTATCATCTGTATTAAACCCAGCCCACCATAAATCATATGTTAATAAATTACCGTTACTCTCATCCTCTCCTAAATAATAATCACCATCATTACCTCTAGTATGAATTCCATCTACTTTAACCAATTGTCGTTCATTTGTAGGTACACAAATACCAAATTTTTGAATAATAGGCAAAATACTTCTTACTTGGTCCGAAGTAAACATTAAATCAGAATCAACTGATATAGCTATATCCGCAGTTGAATTTAATAATCCTTGTACTTGATAATAATCGCAACAATGCCAACCCCATCGATGATTATTTAAATTAAAAGGACTATTATTAACATCTATCAATCTTATTTCTATATCTTCATAATCATTAGCAATATTAGCCTGATCGGTATATAATGTTAATTTTGCCTCTGGAAAATATTCTTTTATATTTGAATACGTAGGATCTAGTCTAGGAAAAGAATTTACCCATTGTTGGTTCGCTTGTGATCTAGGTCCAAATTCTGAAAATATTATTTCTAATTGCATTGTTTCCTTTGTTTTATTATCTGTGATATAATATTTGTTGTACTATAATCATGTGCCCGACTATTGAATATAACATTTAAATCTAAATCATCACCTGTATATGATTTATTTTTATGGTCATCTCCAATGATTCTAATATCTAGCCGACCTAAATTATTTTGCAAGTATCTATATAATGCATCCTCACCGTCATATAAAAACGCCTCATCTACATATCTGCAAGACGATACCATATATAATCGATCTCGAGCCGGCCATATGGGATCATTTTTTAATCTGCCATCAGGCTGGCTTGTTTTGGTTTTATATTCATGTACCCCTACTATTAAATAATCACAATATCGCTTACATTCTTTTAACATCATAACATGGCCGGGATGCATAATATCAAAAAAGCCACTAGTGAACCCTACTATTTTTTTCATATCCATTTTAATTTTTCTAACACTAACTGTACATTTTTTACGTATTCAACACCATCTGCCATTTGATTGCTTATAAATCCACGCTCTCCCTCAATGCAATATTTGCTTACACGCTTTGATGTAGATAACCACCGGGTTCTATCTACTAGCTCTAAATCATTTCCTGCTGTATATAAGAAATTTCTGAAATTTCCTGCATTAGTATTCCATGAACTTAATGCCATATGGCCAGGACTATCTGTTTTTCCTTCTCTAGTTAATGTTATACCAGTCATATCAAACTTATTATTTGGTAGCAAATCTATAAGTTCTTTTTTATAAAAACTAAACGATCCTCTTGGAGTAAATGCTTTTGCTATATTTTCTGAATATCCATTATCAAGAAATAACCAATCGGTGTCTTGTGTTATTTCTGTTTTGAACTGATGATTAGATACACCATATCTACTCTCTTTTATTGGTTTATATAAATCAATTTTATTTTCTAAAATATCTACAAACATGCTATCTGATAAAATTATATTATCATCATGTGTTATAAGAAATAAATCATATTGCGTATAATCATAATCTTCTGTCCATTGATTAAATACTTCCATATCTCCTATAGTATTAGATTTTTCAATGTAAATCCATCCTAATTTTCGTAATTGTTGTTTAGTTATAGGATATTTATACAAAATTTTATCTAATTGTGATATAAAGTCTGATTCAGGTTGATTTCTTGTTTCTTCTTTTTCTTGTATAGTGTCAGGATGTTCCGGATCTCGATGCGATATTACAAATAAATCAATTTCATAATTACCGGGTATAGTTTGATTTGCTATTTGTTCATAAAACTGACATCCATAATGCCAACCAGATGCGATAACTGCTAGTTTTTTCATATTTTCTTTTACTTATATAATTCGTTATATGTTCTTTCCATCCAATAACTTACGTGTCGATCATTTTTAGGAATAGCATTGAAATGATATATCCAGCCGGCTTGTAAATACCGCAGTTCATCAGGAAACCATGAATGGCCTGGAATATGTAATAAATTTTTTCTGAATAAATCCTGTAAATTATATGATTCAGACATATAAGTTACGTCTATATTATTTTCTTGAACTAAATAATTTATTATTGTTTGATCTGTTCCTGCTTTAATTTGTTCGCATACCACATTGATAGTATCTATATTTTTAGTATAATATTCTTGCACTTTTTTATAAAAAGATATATGTTTTTTATTTGTTATTTGAAATCCACCGTTAAAATAATTCCAAGTTTTGACTTTGGGTTGATTTGGAAATAAACTATCACCCCATTGTTGAACACTCCGAGTTACCCATTCATAACATCCATTACTTAACGTTACACCCATTTTATTGTTTGTTTCTTTAAAAAAATTAGGACAATTTGGATGTATAATAGTGTCAGCATCGATTAATAATACCTGATTATATTTTATATTATTATGATTTAATATGTCATGAACCCAATATCTTTGCAAAGTAATTTTAAACACATCCGGATCCATTATAGCATCTGTCCATTCAACAACGTCTATATCATCATATTGTTTAGCCCATTGTTTCCAACTAGAAATTGAATAATGATATGGATTACTCCTCCCATTATTTAAATTAATATTTGGTATGAAAACTATATTTTTATTTTCCATAACTTAAAATTATTCCTTCTTTATGTAAAATAGTAAACTGACTTCCGTCTGTTCTATTTACAGTAAATCCCGGGTCTTCGCCTATATACGTTTCGAGTTGCAATCCCATATTAATAGCTTCATCTACTGCTGTTTTAACGCCGGTACTTTCAGGATGGCCATAATCATCGAATATTAAATATAATCCATTATCTTCATTAAAAAATGTTAATGCTCTGTTTATATCAGTAATTACATGCGGATATAAATGCATGCAATCAATTAATACAGCATCAAAACTTTTAGGAAAATTTGTATATGTGTTATTATTATATACATCTCCTAAAATATAAATAATATTATTTCTATCGTTACAATATTGTTTAGCGTCATTAAGCCTATTTGGATTATTTTCTATAGTATATACCTCATTGAATAAATAACTTAATACTTTAGTAGTTACCCCGCGACACGTACCTATTTCTAAACAGCTATTCAATTTTTTATTCCAGAAAAAATCTATAAGGTCTTGCTTCCATCGCAATGAAGTTGTATCTTTATTGTCCAAGTTTTTTTCTGGGAATCCTTTAAGTATGTCCTGCTTATATATTTCCATTATTTTTTTCCTTTATGGGGTGAATGAGACAAGAATTTAATATCACGTGTTTTGCCAGGAATATAATTAAATTTGAAATTATTTTTCCAAGCTATATAATTAAAGCTTAGCTGATCTCGTTTACTATTATATTTTATTTCAGTCCACCAATCTTCCATAGTTTTGATACATTCAGGGCTATTATGTCTTCTTAGTATTACACCACCAACTATTAACCCTAATTCTTCAGGAAATCCTTCAGAGTAATATCTCTGTATTTGATTTTGGATAATATCTGGGTTATCTTTATAATTTAACATACCTCTGTTAGGGGTTTTTTGCATATTAATAGACCCAAAATTAAGAATAGTTTTTGCTTCTTGATATAAACAATTCCTTCTATCATATTCTTCCTGTTGGTTATGATCAAAAAATGCAGCGTCTATATTATTTAGATATTTATTAGTTAAAACATTAATATCATCTTTTATAATAAAGCTTCCATCTATATAAATACTAATATCATAATCTGATAAAAATCTATGTGGTAGTATTTTATATCGTTTTGCATTTCGTGCATTATCTTTGTATAACGGAATCTGTTTCCTCACATCCCATTGTGTTGATTTAATATCACTATCAGTAAATAATACTAAATCATATCCTTCTGGTATATATAAATGTTCTCGTACTGTATCATAGTTACCAAAAATACTTGTATATATTACTTTTTTATTCATTTTATTATCTCCAATGGAAAGTTTTTAATTTCATTATTTATGCTATTTATAAGTTCTTCATTTTTTTCCGCTACTAACCCTTTAAAATTATTTATATTATCGAATCCATACTTCGTCCATGAGAATGGATGTGTATTTAGCTGTAATTTATTAATGTTAGTAAAATCTGTTTCTAATGGATGGCCATACTTCCATTGATGATTTGAATCTGCTAGATAAGTTACATCTAATTGTGTGTCTGGTGTGTTATCATAATATTGAAAAAATTGTCTGTTATAAGCATTTATTTTTCCTTCAATTTCTAAATAACATTCCAATTGCCCTTTAGTAGGTCTATGAAATGAAAATGCATCTATATCAATATTTGTATATGTTGATAAAGTATTAAGATCATCTTTAATTATAGTAGTTAATTTCTTTGTATTAACTTTATTAATATAAGATGTATTTATATGAGCTCCTATATTATGCCCTAATTCATGAATTTCTTTTATTATATTTAAATTCTCCGATGAAAGGGTATTGTAACAATTATTTGTTATTTGAAAAAAATATGTTGATACTATCCCTAACTTTTCTTCTATTTTTGCAATATCTAGAGCTCTATAAGGTGAGAATTCAATATCATGGCGTATAACAGCATATTTATCATAATGTTTGGCCATACTAAAATCAACGATCGGTAGAAAACTACTTATGTGATTTATTATGCTTATATATTCATCATGTGAAAACTTATTCATATTATTGCTTTCTTAACAGTTTAGCTGGGTTGCCTATCATAACGGAATTTGATTCAACATCTTTTATTACAACTGCTCCCATACCAATTATTACATTATCACCAATCATTATTTTATTCTTAATGCAACTTGAAGGTGAAATCCAACAATTTTTCCCAATTTTTACACTACCCGCTATCATAGATAAAGCAATCACCTGAGTATTTTCTCCTATCTCTACATTATGTGCAATATGAACCAAATTATCAATTTTAACTCCTCTACGAATTATAGTATTACTTAATGCTCCTCTATCGATACAAGTGTTATTGGCAATTTCCACATCATCTTCAAGAATAACATTCCCAAAGTGTGGAAATTTTATTAAACTACCATCTACATCTTTAATATACTGGAATCCATCATTACCTATTGAACAATTATCACCAATTTGAACATTTTTACCTTTAATTATTTTGGATTTATCTGGTTTGAAAAATTCATTAACACACTTCACAAAATGGTATTTTGGCCTGTCTGTAATTATAACTAAAATAGAAGTTGTCTCATCAGGGCATTCTGATGTAAATACTACCCCGGCCTTATTATTAATCCACCCCTTAGTAATAAATGAAATATTTTCATCTATAGATTCGTTTATATTCCAGGGTGATTTGATTGTATGTGATAACTCATAGCTAGGATTAAGTTTATATGTTAATTTATTAACCTGAGCCCATATTATTATTTTATTTAATTCTATCATAATTATAGTTTTTTATTCACTAGTAATAATTTTCACCTTTTACAAAATTATGAGCTAATGGAAACTGTCGTTGTACTTCACATACTTTAGAATATCTAACAACCATATGGTTTGTTCCACATTGATTTCCTATATTAATACTAGCTTTTGATTTTATGTAAAGTTGCATCCGCAGGTCCATATTATGCATATCTAATGCTGTTTCTATAAAATTAAAATCAAATTCTTCTATAGGTTTATATGTCCAATAAAAATACGGCAATTTATTACTACTAACTAATTCAATAATTTTTTTATTGTCATTCTCATAACTAGACTTATGATATTTTCCATGCTGGGTGCCAAATCTATTCGATATTAATAAACATCCAAAATCTCTATTGCTAACATATTCTTCAATGATTTTATCTCCTAATTCTATTTCTTCTGTAGACCAATATAATTCTGGCTGGGAGTCTTCGTATTCTGTTATATTGAATTGCCAAAATTTTAATATTTGTTCTACTAATGGTATATTTGGATTATTTTTATCATATACTCTATAATGATCATGAAATACATCACCAGAAATATTATCTAGATATCCATCTACATAAGGATTATTCTTAAACACTGCTTCCATATTTTCAAAAGGATTATACCACATCGACCAATTATCTTGCAAATGTCCAAATAATTCTTCTAATAATTTCATTGAAGGTAGATATACTTTACAATCTGGATATTTCTGTTTCAATAATCTAGGCATGGCAGATAATATTCCCCAATCGCCAATACCATGTGCGGTGCGCATTATTACAAATTCCTTAGCATCTAAATATTCATCTGGTATTCGCATACCTTCTGATTTCTCAAATCCTAATACATCTGTTTCATATGCTGAATAAACTTTGTTATCTAATATTCGCCAAAAAATCATTACTTATATCCTTTCATAAAATTTATTCTGTCGTTCTTGTCGTGCTATATCTTTGATATGCCATAATGCAAATGAACCATCTACCGGTAATTTAGATATAGTCTCGTAACCAGTTAATCTTTCGTGAACTTTCCTTTCCCAAACAATCTCAGGTTTATTCTTATACAAACGTAACTGAGAATCATTAGGCCAATTAACCCAGCCTTCTTCATTAACGGTCCATCCCCATTTAGCAACATGTTCTTCTGTAAGGCCGTTAACAATATTAACGCGGGGTACCCATATGGCATCAACATTATCATTTGTTTCTAATATTCCTGGTAAGTTAAGCATTAATGGCTCGGCCGGTAATTCATCGGCGTCTATTTGAAATATCCAATCACCAGTACAGCATTTGTTTAAGAAGTTCTTATGTGCTGCAAAATCATTGTTTAATGGATGGTACGATACTCGTATATCAATATAAGCATCATATACCCCTGCAAAGTCCTCTACATAATTTTCAACTTCTT
>Ga0208299_1001089_pt1 | contig 21465 bp, 26 predicted proteins | sample 15_taG_FD_184089 | JGI IMG/M metagenome (GOLD analysis project Ga0208299, IMG submission 184089) | Marine viral communities from the Subarctic Pacific Ocean - 15_ETSP_OMZ_AT15312 metaG (SPAdes) (version 2) | ecosystem: Environmental > Aquatic > Marine > Oceanic | place: Pacific Ocean | collected...
AATATTTATTATTTCTTCTTGCCTATAACGCATATATTCGATTAAGTCAAGTCCTTTTTTTGAAAACCATTCTTCATGAATAGCGCCTATATTATTAGTAGTCCTTGTCTTCATCCCCATCATCCTAGCCTCTACGACAATCCTAGAGAGAGTTTCAGGAGTCTTAGGTAAGAAGACCAAGGTAGTGTGTCTACCTAACTCAGATAAGAAGGTGGTGGAGTCTGAGGGTGGTATAAGTGCATAGTCCAGCCCCAGAGCCTCACAGTATTGCACTGCCTCTTGAGTGTTCTTGTGAAACACTGGAGAATTCATAATTGCATATGTATCAGTTTTAGGTTGTTTACTAAGTTTTCCCAATAGAACAAAATGCTCTTCGGACCATAAATTACCGCCCAAACTAATAATATTGTCCAATTCTAAATTCTTTCTAACTATTTCGGCATGAAAATTGCTCTGGCACAGCACAGCTTTCGCATTTGCATAAAATTCTCTATTGATAATATGCTCCTTGGGAGCCTGGTAATTGGGGTAGACGTTGGGGTTCCTGTTGGCGAGGTATTTGTGATCGTGCTCGTAAATGATGTAGTTTCTGCCTTGTAGTATTTTTTGATAACTTTCAATTAAATGTGCGAAGCTTGAGACAATAGTGTGTTTACTGTGTAATAAATCCAGGTCACTGACTTTGTGACTATGGGTACTTCGAACAGTGTGGCCTCGATGGCGCAATTTGTTCATCAAGACATCGTCATTTAACTCCCCACCACCAAGTATTTGGTTAACAAAGAAGTCAGCTATAAAAAGTATATCAGCCATGCTCTACCAAATCGGTATTTAGTTCTTCAAGCCAGGACTCTACATCAACTACTTCTCCGTATACCGAATCTGCAAACAACTGATGCTGGTTGTCCGAGTTAAACGCTTCAAGAACCCATTCTTGTAGGGTCTTAGCCTTCTTAATCCATTTGTCGTAGTTCTTACGAACTTGCCGCAGACGCATCTTGTAGTGACCTTCATGAGGGTAACACCACATACTGTCCTTCTGAACAACACCGTCCCAAACAGCAGAGTCCTGTACTGGTGCAATATCATAATTAACATCAGCAAACATAGCTTTATTCTTACCATTTTTTTGAGGCATGTACAAGAAATCACAATGACCTGACCACCCTGGGGCAATGACAGGCACCCCATGACACGCGGCATCGAAAATAGGTAAGCCAAAGCCCTCACCATGACTAAGACTAATTAGTGCCTTAACTTTCTCATGTATATAGAGAGACTGCATTTGTGCTTCCGCGAGGTCACCGTGAAGTAGATATACTTTACACTTTGCGTCATCAGGTAGAAAACTATTTACAATTGTGCTTAAACCCTTGTGTGTGTGCTCTCTATCCATTATAGAATTGTTTTTTAGTGATGTCTTGACAATTAGCCCAACTTCTTGGTCATAGTTTTCTTCAATCCACCACTTTACGGCGTTCTCCATATTCTTTCTAGGTCCCCATTGGGAAACCAACAAATAATTAAAATCGTATTTTAACTTAATATCTAGACTCTCTGGCTTTACTTTTTTCACTGGGTAGTGTACTATCTCTACTGGGACTTCACATTTAAGAGTCATTGGCTGTTTAGTTTCGCTATGCATACCCTGATACGCTGTGTTTACTAGCACCTGCTTAGAATGCTCCGAGATTGTAATTACTTTATCCATCACGTTGCAGCGCTCCAGCCACACTGGTGCAACTTTAGTTGTCTCTATGCCTGCTGTGACGCCTATATTGTACATAGCTAACCTCTCCCACTCATTGGGTATAGTAACCTGTACAGACATGTCAAAATAGCCCCCAGACTGGGTATAACGGTGTGTCTTTAGGATAATCTCATCAATCCATTTCCTCTCTTCTGTATCTTCAGATAGCCAGCCAGTCTGACCCCAGTTAACAGAAATTAGATAGACATCGAACTTATCAGGATTAGCCCTCAAAGAGCGTAGAAGAAAACGAGTATGTTCACCATACCCGGATTGAGTTAGTGCTGGGCCTCTTACCAATACTTTCTTAATCATGCCAGCTCCCTCATTTCCCAACTCTTGTAACCACTTCTACTGTCCCAAGAGCCATGCTTTTCATGTACATCTGTCATTATTTTTACCCAACCTTCACAATATTTTTCAAAGCTATAGTTCCTCTCAACATGCTGTCTGCCCTTTCTGCCTAACTCTCTGCGTTCTTCGGGAGTCATGTTGTAAATTTTATGCAATGCGGCTTTAAAATCTTCCTTATTTATCCGATCTTCGTAGATGTAGGGCACCTGTTGGGAACCAATGACAGTCTTTGATGATGGCTCAATACCCACACCAAACCAATCCTCGCCATCTGTCACTTGCTCTTGCAATCCACCAGTCATAGTAACGATAATAGGTGTTTCACATGAAAGAGATTCTAGCGTGGCTAGGCCAAAGCCCTCAGCATCAGAAATGTTGATTGTACATGAGGACATGTTATACATGTCCGATAATATCTGCGGTGGAACCTTGGTGCTAGATATCATCATTGTGCCATCATTATCAAGCTTTTCAATAATATGCTGAAGTGGCTGTCCATGTACATCGTTGGGGTCTGTGTGCATTATTAACCGAACCTTGTCTCGGCCCACTTCATTAGCAAACTCGTCAAACCAGAACAGTAAAGAACCACTTTGCTTACGGCGTGCGTTTCTATTATTCCAAAAGAACAACATCCTATCTTCTTTGTCCTGTGGGAAGTTGTTCTTTCTTAGCTCCTTTCTCTCTTCATCTGTCTTGGCCTTAAAGATGCTTGAGTCAACTGCATGGGGATGATAGATATTATCAACCTCCGGTGCTGCTTCCGCTACAACGTCCCTTGTGACCTTAGAAATTGAAACGATCAGGTCATTTGATAAGTAGAATGGACGGTTAAACATTGGAGCAGGGTGGTTATCCCAAACATGGTAATATACCATAGGAACTAACGGACGAACTTCATTTTCAATAAACCAAAGCCATTCATAGAAACGAGGGTCAGTCATAAACCATAGAATGTCTGGCTTCTCGTTTCGAATAACTGATCTGATCTTTTCAGCATCACCATACCCGTCAATGGGTATGACCATCCAATCATCTTCAAAGGGGGCAATCTTTTGGGCCTCATAATTGTCATGCTTCACAGCACCCCCCAAACAAATAAATTGAAACTTTCCAGTCTTCAGGAGAGCTTCAATGAAGTATTTCGTTTGAATTCCAACACCAGATGGTGACAAGGGGTGGTCTGACAGGGTCAGAACCTTAATTTTTTTCTCTTCCATTAAATCCTCAGGGGCAATGTTCTGTTTCAATGAACGGACAATACTTACAAGATAATCTGTTTTTAATATATCTTTTATTTGTGATATTATATAACGCTTTGTTCAAAAAGTCAAGTGAATTTTTCGTTTTTCTTTCCCCACTCGTAACTCTAAATAATTCTACTCTGCTTTTCTTACTTGTCCGCTTAAGCAATCCAAAGTGTGTTGAGATTACTCGTGGATTCAAATTATGTTTTTTGGAATAATAATATTTGTATAGCACCAGCTGTCTGGTAAACAGAATATCGTTTTTCTTACGAGCATGCCAACCCCATGAGCAGGTTTTCCAATCTATCACATGGTAGTGGCCATTCCCGTCTTTTAAGACGAGATCAATAAACCCCTTGAAATCATAGTTCATAATCTTGGTTTCGGTGATCGGCTCTTTAAGGGCTTCTTCCGTAGCGAAAACCTCCCAGCCGCCCTTACTGGCAAAATATTCATTTAGGGCCGGGACAACTTCTTCGAAAAGCCCAACGATTTGAGTTCTCATTCCAGATGCCAACTCTGAGTCCTCTTCTAGACCTATCTTGCGAAGCTCTCCTGTAAAAACCTTATCAAAGTATGTATATGGATTCTCAATTTTGCCCAGGAGCATATTCTCAACGGTTTCATGAACAGACGTACCAAAAGCAGTGTGCTCATTGCCCTGTCTTACTATGACCCTATCTATATAAAGTAATTTGTGTCTCCAAGTACATTCTGACCAATTTTTTACTTCTGAATAAGAAATATGCGGCAACCTACACCCCGCTCTTACAAAGATAATGGATCTTTTCATAGGCAACAGGACATATTCTTCTCATATACTTTGGGTCTCCTATTAAATACTCTTCTAATGCTGTAGCGAAATATTCTCTTATATCAGTTACCGCATAAGGCCTTATGAAGAGGCCTGAGCAGAAAGTTTCTAGTTTGTCGTAGCCCAAATCTTTATATAAATAATCGTCTAATTCTTTAGAATATTCTAGGTTGGCAAAGGATACCTTTCGCCCGTCGAGATATCCATACTCTCGTATCATGCCTTCAAGTCTCTTCCTTTTCCCAAAAAACTCCTCCTGTAGCCTCCCATCCGAATAAATAACTTGGACGTATATATGTTCTGTCGCATGTGCGATTTCGTGGACAATATCATCCACCATATCCATCACGTCATCTTGATCGTTTGTAACGTATACCGCCCCGTCCCGATACATAGCATTTACTTGTTTCTCCTGAAACTCTTTAAAATTACCCACATAGAATACATCAATTTCGCTTGTGAGGTGGAAAGGGACCCTTTTTTCCACTTCTCTAATTACTTCTAAGATATTTACCCCACTAGGCAACGGATCTTTTATAAAAAGGTCAATTGTATTAAATATTTTAAGACATTTTTGACTTCTTTGGCTTTTTTGTGAGGAGTTCCTTATAAAATTTTTCATATCGTTAGGCATCTCACTTACTCTCGTCTCTTAAGTCTTGAAAAGCTTGCTTGTATCCTCGTACCCAATTTTCTTCAGCCAACAGTAGAGTCAACTCAGGAAACTCTTCTGCCATAACTTCAACAATCATATCGATAGTCACATCATCATTCTTTGGGCTTAACTTCTCCCCTACATAAGAAACCATCATCTCTTTCAAGGGAGAAGTTTCATTATTAAGAAATTTACAACCAGCCCGTTCGGGGTCGTCCTTCCATTCTATGTCTAAACTCATTTCATCTCCTATAACATAGTAACACGTTGTCTTAATTAGTCAAGAAATTTATAATACTTTGGCTGCTAAAGTGGCCACCTTAGAACGTTCGCCTTTCTCTAGAGTTACGTGCCCTGACAGGTCAAAACTTTTCATCTTTTCTATAGCATGGGTGAGCCCTGAAGACATTTCATTGATATAAACATTATCTATTTGTTCGATATCGCCTGTTAGGACAATCTTGGTCCCTTCCCCCACTCGGGTAAGGATTGTCTTAATTTCGTGCGCTGTGAGGTTCTGGGCCTCATCTACAACGATATATGCGTTAGCTATTGATCGGCCTCTAATATATGTTAGAGCTTCTATTTCTATGAGGCCACGCTCCATGTAATCATCTAATGTAGTTTGGTCATCTCCCGTAAGGAACTTAAGATTATCTTGTACAGGTGCAAGCCAAGGTGCCATCTTTTCATTTATTGAGCCTGGTAAGAACCCTATATCACGACCCATGGGCATAACAGGCCTAGAAACTAAAAGACGTTTATAGGGAGTTCTACAAAAAGAATCATCTTTTAGTTTATCCTTAACTTTTTTGTTATATACAACCTGGTCTAAGCCTGCGGCTATCGCTATTAAAGTCTTACCAGACCCAGCCTTACCAGTTAAGGAAACAACCTTAATGTCTGGATCCATCAAGAGATCCAGAGCAAACGCCTGCTCTTTGTTCTTTGCTTTAACTCCCCACACCCCATCCCTAAATTGAATTACTTTTTCTAAGGCCGTAGGATAGCTTACAAATTTTGATAAGGCAGTCTTCTTTTCGTTTGAACTGGATACTAGCATTACAAATTGATTTGGATTTAGATTTGGATATTCCTCTTCTTCCATAAAGACTGCCTCGCCTTCATAGAAGAAATCTATCGTTTGGTCATCCACTAGGCAGGTAGAGAATCCTGAGTATAAGTCTGATTCTTTATTAATTGCTCGATTCTCGGTGTAATCCTCGCTAGTCAAGCCAACAGAATCACAGATTACACGCATATTGATATCTCGACTTACAAGAATAGTTTTTCTATTCCCATTATCTGAATTCTCAGCTAGGGCTGTCGATATTATAATATGATCAGCAAGATTTTTTTGTAGGTCACCCGGTAAAAGATCGAGATTTCGGGATCGAATCTTTAAAATGCCCTTTCCTTTCCCTAGGCGAACACCGGCCTGTAGTGGCCCCTTTTTCCGTAGGTCATCTAGTTCCCTAATAATTCTTCTAGCATTAACTCCTGCGCTGTCTTGACGTTTTTTATGGTTATCAATTTCCTCTAATACCTTCAAAGGAAGCATGATATCATTATATCCATAATTGTGAATACATTCCGCATCTGTCAAACATACACTTGTGTCAAAGACATAAGTTTTTTTCGCCATTAATTCCTTCCTGCTGGGGTTACTATTGTAAGTAGTTAATACGTTCGTATATCATCGGGCTTAATCCACACAACATCTTTTTCCCCGCCGATGCCTATATCGCCTTCTATAAATCCTTTAGCCACTTTGACAGCTACAAGCTTCTGCGAACTAACCCATGGTAATTTCATTACCACCGCGTCAGAAACAAAAATACATTTTTTATCTTGGTCAGGATAATAAAAGGCACCCCACCCCACCAGTGTTCCATAACAAGTTGTCCCTTTCCTGACCATCTTCGTTTTAGAAGAATGCATTATTTTGTCTCCGGTAGCTGTACCCTTTCAGCTATTTCTTCTTCTAAGCAATCTTTTATTAAGAATATATCCCCACTGTCATATCCAAAGGCACTATAAATAAATGTACTAACTAAGGTAGCCACTACCGCCCCCATTATGGTTCCCAATAGGAGCCCAACTTCAAACTTAACAAATTTACCAAGTTTAGATAACATTTTATATTCCCTCCTTTTCTGCTAATTTGAATTAAAAAACTCATTTAACATTCTGTTCGTATAGTGATTTTGCTCAACAGCCGTCTTTTTTCTATGGCAATTGGCACACCTAATCTGACACTTCTCTGCTTCTTTTAGAATGGATTCCCAAGAATATTCTTTTCTTAATAATGTACTAATATTATGTTTTTTATTATTGATATGATCAAAATCTAAAACTCTAGGATCGGATTCTCCACAATCAATACAAGGATGGAGTTTATAAAATTCCATCATCTTTCTTCTTGTATCTTCTCTACGTTCAGATCTTTTACACATGGAATATGTTCCTTTCTTTTCCATATATAATCTTGTTTCCAAGCTTTGTCAAGCCTCATTTTCTCAGCAGTGTCGTAGTAATTAGTCTTGTAGTTCCGTTTTCAGCCACAATATGCGGTTCATGTTAGACTCTTAAAAAGTGGTGGAGGTGAGCAGAATCGAACTGCTGTCCGAAATAATTTCCAATTCAAGTCATTCACAAGCTTGTTCTATTTTTCAAAATAGACAAAAAATGATCGAGTTCCAGCCACTCTTACGATCATTGAGTCCACCTAATACCATCAGGGTAACCATTTTTGATTTTTTATTTTCGCAGGAGTCTACCTGCTATCTGATATAGGGAAATAAGGTCATCAGAGACCCCATGAACTACGCTGCTAGAGCAAGTTCAAATTGATTATTGTTGTTGGCAATTATCAAGTGTTTGATCTTTAAAGTCATCACGACTGCTTGCACTATTCTTTTCTATTACCTCGTCGAAACCAAAAGCACCCCCTAAGTAACTAAACCAGAACAAATCAAATAGATAATAAAAGACTATTCCTACTATAGCTCCTAATGTAGTTAGGACTACTGAAGTAAAAATCTCTTCAAGAAAGATATAATTTAATATTAAAGAGACTGGTATTGAAACACCAAATCTCCATATTAGTGATTTCAAAAGAGCTTCTTTCTTAGTCATATATGCTTTAAAAAAATGAGATAAACGGTTTACTCGCATTGCCGTTGTGCTATCCTCACTTTATTTTAGTTATCAAAATAATATTTCTCTTTTTTGGAATCTTTATTTCTTTGGTAGGATAACAAGGTTCGTTAGAGATATAGAACCTAAAAAATCTTATATTCTATCTCATATATATATCTATATAGTTATAGATAAACACATATATCATATTTCTTCTTTATCATAATCATTAAAAAATGAATCAATTTGGTATTTTTTCATTAATCTATTAAACTGAACGTGTTTCAACCCTAAGAATCTCATTGCTTCACCCTGTGAACGGGTTGCTGATACTGCATATTTTAACACGGCTTCTTGTGTTATTCTAACAAGATTATCCCATATTGGCAACCCATAAAGTCGATTTTTTATTGGTCTTGTGGAGAGTTCTAACTTTAAAGCTATGATATCCTCTAAAGATAAATTTGATAACATAGATTCAAATTGTTTGTTAATTTTATTTTCTTTTGTTAATTTATTAATTATACTATAATATTTTGTTTTAGTCTTTCTATCAACCTTAGTCTTCCAGGCCATCTACATGCCTGGGGCTTCTTCAGGAGGTATTAGTTCATCTCCACCTTCTTTTCTTTCTCCTGCCTTAATATATTCCTCCTCAGACGGGGTTGTAGGTTCCTCAAGGTCAGGGGTTATATCTTCTTCAAACTTGTCAAAATATAATTTGAGGTTTAGAAGTAGGTAATCTCTGAATATTTCTCTCTCAGTCTCCTCTCTCCCATCAACTATAGTGTCTGCATCTAGTTTAGAGTATTCATTCTCAATTTGATTTTGGATTTTATTGAATGATTCATAGGCAGAGTTTCTTCCTGTTTTATCTAACTCTTTAGCTTCCAAACCCTTAGCAAACTCTTCCTCGGCAGGGAGTTCTTCTTCTGGCTCTTCACCATCCTCATCTCCGTATATATCGATGAAGCCCTCAGGTTTTTCACTATCAACTTTAATTGTAATTTCTTCTATCTCACCTTCAATAGCTTCTGGATCGGCATCAAGACTATTAAGTAAATTTTCTGCTGCATTTAAAATGTGCTTTCTAAACGAAACTCTTTGTTTTTTAGCAGAGGTGAGTTCTTTATAGTCTTCTTCAAGATTTGGGATGATATTTTTAAGGAGGTTCTTTAAGAAATTAATAGCTGTTATATCCGAAGGAGTCTCTGGTGCTCCTCCAGTAGCTTCGGCTTCTATTATTAACTTGCGAACTGCTTCTCTAATTAAATTCTCTTTTTCATTATAATTCTTAATTTCAAGATTCACTTCATATATACAATGCCTAAGATATGAACGTAGAAGGTTATTATCTTCTTTTAACATCATTTTTCTTGTAGGCTTATCTTCTTTTAAGAGGTGGTTTATCACCTTTTTAAGAGTTTCTATATTACTCATTTTCTTCATCTCCAATTGGGCCCGCAAAGCCCCCCATATCCCCCCCAGACACAGACGACGTTTCTTCTAGTATTTGTAATTTTTCTTCTAGTACGTTAACTTGTTCCTGTAGCCTTCTAAACGACCTTGTAATTTCTTGAAGGTGTTTCCTGGCGACAGCAATTTTATTCTCATCTCTTTTAGTTGCTGGCCTCATTGTGGACAAAACTTCATTTAATGCTTGGAGTAAGGCATTGGGACTTATGTCTTGTCTTCCTTCACCCATTAAAAATCTTCTTGTCATTGCATTAAAATCTATTTTCATATTAGTTAAGCCTCTTGGTATAATTAGTTACTTTTTATCCTTACTACCTAACGACGGAAAATATGAAGTTGTTCTGCCTCTTAGGTGCCGGGGCCCAGGTACTGTCAAAGAAATAGGAACCTGTTCAACTGTCCTTGTATATTGTACGGACGACCCCGAAATGGCATTGATTGTGTAATCATCAGAAATCTCCGCAATAGGTGCGGCTTGAAGGTAACCAGACGGTGGAGGGGGAACGACATTCCAGGCAAACTCAGCCAAGACTTTTTTGACCTCGGCCTCTGGTGGCGAAACGGTGTTCCACGCAAACTCCGCCAATACCTTTTCGACGGTACTGGTAGGCATTAGCTGGTCGCCTTGATCACCACGTTAGCGGCGTCAAAACTCGCTTGCGTCCATGCTGTCGATCCGTCCGATGTCAGAATCGCAGTCGAGAAAAGCGTCTTGGTCTGACAGTCTGTTGCAGTGCCGTAGACCGGTGTGGCAACGGACGATGCAGCCATCCCCGCCGTCACATCATCCAGCCCGGAATCGGTGTCCGCCTGGATATGCACCACGACCCCGTCAGCCGTGCCACTGATAGCACCGCCGATGGAGTCCATAGCCAGCCGGCACACATCCCCATCTGTGGTAGTGCTGATTGATTCAGCCCAATCGACGCTCACACCCATCTCGACACACGGATACAGATCTGTCCCGGTCGAAGGGGAGAATGAGCCGTCGACACTATCGGCTGACACATGGCCGGCAAAGACATACCCCTCCGCCTTCGCGGCAGCGGCATCCCCGGCCATATCGCCGGTAAAAACTCGGATGTCGTCCACATATGAAGTGCCAGGGCCGCCGGCGTGGCCCTGGCTGCCAAAGCCCCCAAGGCTGTAAGACGTGCCCGCGAAAACGTGGGAGGTCGCGGTGGACACGAAGAGCGTCCCGTCGATATAGACCTCAGCATCGTAATCGTTACCCGACTTTGTCGCCTTCAGAGCTAGGGTTTGCCAGGTATTGTCACTAGTCGCCAGGGCGGATGTGGCGATGGTGGTGGTCGTTGTGCCGTCGTGAAACTTCAGGGTCAAAGTGCGATCTGCGTTCCGAAAAATAAACCAAGTAAAGCCCGCATCTGTCGCAGTCATCGCCCAGCACACTAAGCGCGTGGTGCCCTCTGCTCCCGTCCAATAATAGGCGAGGGACGCCCAATAATCATTACCAGCGTCGAACATCCCCCACATCCGCCACTGGGAATAGTAGGGGCAACCCCAGGAGTACGATCCCGCGCCAGTGACCGCGCTACCGTGTTGGCTTCCTCCCGTAGCCCAAGAGATTGTGCCACTTGCCGTCGCAACGTTGGAGGTGTTTGTGACCATGTCAGCAGCAGAGCCCATCTCGAAACCATAACACCATGCCAACGGCATCAGAAGACCCCCGGATAATCAGCATCAATCTGTTCTTTCGTCTGCTCGTCCCAGCCGTCGATCGTCTGCGGTAGCGCCACCGCTAAAGCTGTGCGGGGGACACTATCGTCATAGCAGATCTGCCGTATGCCGGGAGGTAGGGGGTCAAGCCGAGACGCTACCCCGCCAACATCCACGCCTGGGGATCGCTCGTGTGTTGTCTCGCCAGTGTCGGGATCGGTGTAGTCGCCGTCCCAGAGGGGAGTGTAATAATAAATAGGCATACCTGTATTCCTCTTAGTTCATTTCTTATAAATAGTGTCCGACATTGAAAACCAGAATTTATGATTCTCCAAGCCTAATAGCTATGCTGTTAGCATAATCTTCATGTTCCATACCCTCATGGGCCTCGTCACAACTCTGGCCTGGATGAAGATGTGCTTCATCCAATTCTTCCTCTTTTTCCTCTTCCTTTTCTTTTAAATTAAACTTTTCCATCAAAAGACGATTAAGTTCATTTTGTTTCCACTCTTTGGTATTCATTTTTTATCTCCTAAATTAAATTTTTCTAATAAAAGTCTGTTAAGCTCTGCGTTTTTCCATTCTTGTAATGATCGTTTTTGATAAAGGCTAAGGGGATCAAATTTCTTCCTGAGTAGGCCCATAGAAGTTTCCCAATGAAGATGGGCCCCTGTTCCAGCCCCAGTCCTTCCGACATAAGCGACTACGTCTCCAGACTTAAATTCTTGGTTAATAGTCGGCAGATTATCCCCAAGATGCATAAAAGTATGAAATATTGGTCTCTCTTCTTTCGTTTTGAGAACAATATAGTTTCCTGCTGATTTACTCCCAGTTTTAACCTTTATTATCTTTCCATCAAATGGGGCAACTACCGGAGTTCCAATAGCAGTTCCAATGTCTACTCCTTCGTGTTTATGGGGACTAGAATATCGCTTACACATCTTTAGGTTATATTTATCAGAGTTTCTATCACAATGAACGGCAGCTAATTTGTGTATTGGGCCTCTCATTCCGAATCTGCTGGTTATCCTGCCACCACCCACCGGAAATATATAATTTCCAGAAGAGTAGACTGGTGAGTCCTCCATACTTACTGATTTTATCTCCCCCTCTTCGCCATAGTGCGAACTAAGAGAATAAAACTTTTTTATTTCTGCATCGGAAAGAGAATTCCAGGCTGAGACTTCAGGGACTTTTAATTTCATCCCCACTTCAATATAATCTGGGTCTCCACCGACAATATCAATGTTATGCTTGTAGATTAAAGGCCACTTGTGCAGATCGCCATAGTGTTTTTGCGAAATACCGGCCAGGGTATCACCTGCTACAACTTGATATAAATCCTCTTCTTCTGGCTCCTGCTCTCTCATTAAACTTTCTTTGAGAGGCATAGATATGCGTATTTTACCTGTTTTTATACCATCTTCCCAATCTCTGAGGCATAGGTTTCCGACTTTATAGGCCTCTTCCTCCATACCCCTTAAGTGATCATCCGTTTGTGCGTACCCAGGAGCCGTGTCAGGAGTCTTTCCGAACTCTCCCCTACAGTTTTGACCATGATGTACTAGCTCGTGCGAGAGGGACCTTAGAACGTCTTTAGGATGTCTTCCCGTAATATAAAGTGTTATATGCATAGTGGTTGGATCATAGTGAGCCGTTTTGCCAAGTAACCTTTCTGCGTTTCTTGCGTCCGATTGGAAGAAGATAGTTGGAGGCTTGTTGAATTCCATTCTTTTCCGAGCAAAGGGTAAAAAACTTTTCAGGAGACCCTGGATAGGGTCAAGGTCCTCTTGGCAACGTTTAACAACTTTAAATTTCATGTTTAGGTTCCTTAACACTGTAAATAGTCATTACTATTTAGCTTTTGAAACTAAATTTAATTCTAAAACCAGGACTTCATAGTGGAATGTATCTCTAAATGATGCAACTCTAGCTTTTTTTATTTGCCTACCACCCAACTGTGCGTTATATATTTCATATATCATGCCTATGTTAGTTTTTTCTCCCAACTTCTTCCAGGAAACAAGATCGCCACACTCAAAGTCACATGAAGAGTTCTCGCCGAGAGAGTCAGAGCTTTGCATATTAACCTATCTTTATTTTTGTCTTTTTTCTCTCATGAGGGGGTGTTAATGGTTTTCTTCTAGTTTTGGATAACTTTTTATAGCCTGTCTTCTTTTCAATTGCATCGGTAAGTGTATCGATTTTCCTCAACAAACGAGGAACAGAGGTATAAAGAAATTCTTGAACATCCAACTTTTCTAAATCTGCTGAGTCATCGTTAACAATAGATAGAATTCTATCTAAGATATCAGTCGCAGATCTAACATACTGAGAAAATGGGCCAATCTCAGAATGCACTGCACCTGTCCCCGTGGGTAAGGAAGGACCAGTGAGGGAGAAATATTCTTTTAATTCACTTTCCACGAGTTCTCTGATTGATTCTTCAGATAGTTTCATGCTAATAACCTCCTTAATAGATCACGAGAAACTTTAAAGACCTCTTCAAGGCTTTCGTCTTCTTCGCCATCAGAGCCAGCTTGTATAGAAGCTTCAAAGCCTGCTTCAATATCGTCCTCCTCATCTGTGCTCATAGGGGGGACTTTGCTTTGAGGAGGGGGACTTTGGGGAGGGGGACTTTGGGGAACCTCTTCTGTCTCGATAAAGTCTCCTCCTTTTTTTAAGATTTTCTCTACTATATCAGCGATATCGAAATTGGCTTGCCCCCCTATTTTATCAAGACCCTCTGGGATCTCTATACCTAATGCATCAGCAAGTGGCTTCACTTTCTTGCCCCAGTCGACAGTTTTAGTTCCTCTGTAAAAATCTCTCTCCACTCGTTTCTCATTAAAATTGCCTCGATCTCGTTTCTCATCCTTTCCTTGGTGTGTACCAAAGATATACTTTGTTTTGAGCTGTTTGTATGTCTCTGCGTGCTCTGGTGGTATCACTAGATCCGCTAGTTTGACTGTCCGATTGTCGTGGACACCAACTTCGATTTCCCCAGGTTGGTCTCTTTTCCCCATGACGACGAGATTATCGATATCAAACTCCGCTACTGCTTCTGGGTCGGATTTTCCCTTGGCTCTTAGCAATTGTTTTATAAGTGCCGTGAGATTCTCTTTTTCACCTATTTCAACCAGTCCCCAGTTAGTTCTTCTAAAATCGCGAACTGAAATAGGGGGTAATTCGACTACAGTGACACCTTGTCGGCTAAACTTTTCTAGCTCGCCTTCTTTCAACATGCCCTCTTTAAATACCGAAGATTTCTTCATCTTCTTCTTCTTCGGAGGTTTGGCGGTTAGAACGACTGTTTTGTCATCGTATAATTCTACATTAACTTGTTTAAACTTTCTGGGTCCTGCGGGAGCCTTCTTAGTGGTTGCAGCCACTGGTGTTGGAACAACTTCAACAACTTGACCATCATCGCCCATAAAGTTAAAGACACCACCCAGACCAACAGTAGATTTATTCCGTTTTAGGTTTGATCTAACTGAATTTAATTTATCTTTATAAAGCTCATCAACTTTTCTATCAATGTAATCGTCAGCGCTTTCTTTTTCTTTTGATTTCTTTTTTCTTTTCGTCTCGGATTTCTCGGCTTTTTCAACTATACTATTCATGACTTTTTTAACAAATTCGTTTAATCCTCTTTTATACAATTCTATATTTGTATCTGGGTCGAACTTAGCCACATCTATTAGAATTGCTTGTCGAACACGGTCTGCTTCTGGGGGCAGCTTCACTTCGGATACCCCCTTACCACTAGAAACCGACGCTAGTCTTTTTTTTCTTTGACTTTCTTTGTCGGCGGCAACCTGTGCAGCCGCAGCTTCTTCCCTTTCTTTGCCAGCTATTGCTTCTGCTTCTTTAGCCGCTACTTCTGCTGCTTCTGCTTCGGTGTTCTGAACAGCGACTGCTCCTGCTGTATCCTGAGCAGCAGGAGTTTTAGCCACGGGCTCTGGTGCAGGCTCAACATCTATACCTGGATATTCTTTTTCCAGTTTGTTCAGTTCCATCCCTAGTTTTTCCTCCACATCGTCGGATGATGTTTCATGATCAAGCCTATATACGAGCCTTTTGTATCTTGCTCTAATCTTCTTTGGAATCCCTGGTGCCTTCCCAGGCCCAGTAACAACCTCTGGTTCAGTAACAACCTTTGGCTCAGTAACAACCTCTGGCTCAGTAACAACCTCTGGCTCAGTAACAACCTTTGGCTCAGTAACAACCTCTGGCTCAGTAACAACCTTTGGCTCAGTAACAACCTCTGGCTCAGTAACAACCTCTGGTTCAGTAACAACCTCTGGCTCAGTAACAACCTCTGGCTCAACGGCAGGCTGGGGTGCCATTCCAAATATTTGACTAGCTTTAGCAATAATCTTATCTATACCATTTTCGGACGTAAGCTTTCCTAGAGCCCTGTCCTTAGAAACAGAAGGTTTCTCGTCCAGTGCTCGTTCAATAAGAGCGGGGTATTCCTCAAAACCTTCTTCTCCCTCTAGCCTAACTGCTAACTTCTTAAGTTCGCGCAAAAACCTCCCATCTTTTACGGCCTTTTCTTTATCATTGGAGTATCCTTTGTACCTTCGAAGTAAGTTATTCAAGGTTTTTTTGAGTTGCTCGTCGGCCTCGCCCTTTTTCTGTTGAATTTTGACATCTCCCTCTGTATCAACAGTAGCTGCCGCCCCCGGTTCTAATGAAGCACCAAATTTTGCGACTTTGCCCATTTGTATAATTTCCTCTTTATTGCCGGTAAAAGGGAATCTAACTTTAGCCAATCTAATAACCTTCTGCAAACTCATAGCTGGGTCTGGTGCGTCGGCATCATAAAATCTCATTACATCATTATAACTATCAGTGTTTGGCACTAACCATGCAGTGTCGCCACTTTCATGGAATAACCAAAAGTCCTCATTGTTGTCCTTTGTCAATTTTTCATAGCGCACCAATTCGACGCCCTCTAAATTAAGTCCACCTTTATCCAATAGTTCCTTTAAGAACTCTTCTTTGTTGCGAGATCTCAATCTCGTTTTTCCCAAAGCCTCAAGAAGCCCACGCTCAGTAATAGCCGTCTCGGGCTCGCCCTTTTTCTGTTGAACGACTGGCGTATTTTCGATTTCAACATCTCCCTCTGCATCAACAGTAGCTGTTGTACCTACTATGGGGTCTGTTTCATCGGGCACAGGCGTCGGCACACCCTCTGCTTCCGCCTGCGATTCTGGGCTGCCTTCAACGTTGGCGGTAGCGACTAGAGCCTTTTGAATCTCGCCTATTTGTTCAGCAGCGAGAAACGCCTTCAGAACCTCTAATTTGTCATTGTCTGTGGGGGCTTCATAGAAAGCTTTGGCGATTTCTGGTTTAGCGAGGCCCAAAGTAACAACAGTCCTGGGTATAGGAGGTTTCCGAGTGCCATCTTTGCGCAGGTATCCGTCCTTTTTTCTTTGGAGTCCCCCAGCCGTCTTAAATTTCAAGTCTGCCAGGGGCCGGTTGGTTTCTGTGGCCAATTTCCTAAACCAGCTCTCAGGACCATTCGGTGGCTGGAATAACCTGGTTGCTGGAACTAGATTTTTGCCTATTCTTTTAAGATTAGACTCATCCACAAACAAGTTGTTGTACTGCTTGCCTTTGCCGACAAGGTCTTCCTGCACTCTGCCTAGAAACTTTCTAATATCGCCTTCCACCTTGTAGAAAAGGTATTGTTCAGCTTCTGGTTTCTCGCTGGCAGTAGGATCTTCAGTAGCAGTAGGATCTTCAGTAGCAGTAGGATCTTCAGTAGCAGTAGGATCTTCAGTGGCAGGAGGAACGGCAGGAGGAACTTCATCGGCAGGAACTTCATCGGCAGGAACTTCATCGGCAGGAACTTCATCGGCAGGAACTTCATCGGCAGGAACTTCATCGGCAGGAACTTCATCGGCAGGAACTTCATCGGCAGGAACTTCAGTAGGATCAACAGTAGGATCAGCCGTCTTCAGGGGGGCATCTACTCCTGTTTGGGCGGTAGTTTCTGGTGGTGTTTCCGCACCCTTCTTCAGGGGGGCATCTACTCCTGTTTGGGCGGTAGCCTGTTTGAGGTCTTCAATGTCTTTTCTCATAGAATCTAGGTCACTCGTATCTGAGCCAGGGAGATTTACGAGAGCATCTTCAAAAGAATTCCGTACAGATTGACTGAATTCTTTTGTACTTACGACATCAACCATGGCGTCCGTAATTGGGCCCCCAAGCGAGCCTCCTTTAAGGCCCATAATAGAGGGCATTTCGCGTCTGAAAGCATCCACGGTGGCCTTAGAGAGGACGTTGACAAGCTTTTTCCTCATCCTTGGATTGCCACGATACATTCCATAGATATCTCTTGTGGGCAAACGTGTAATAAAATCCGTCAAGGGTTGGCTAAGCGGGTGGTCTGAGGGGATACCCAAAAACGAGACGACTCTCTTGGCCAAGAATCTCTTGGTTTCGGACATCCCCCCACCCAACAGGGCACCAATAGTACCAAAGAAACCTTCTTTTAAGAGCTTATCATCTTTAGCTAGGTAAAGGGCAACTTGGCCCAATTGATCTTCAGTAAGCTGTTCTCTTAAGGGGTGGGCTTTTAATTCAATTAGTGTCCGATTCCGTAGATATTTCTCTAATCGTTTGCTGTTCATTTCTTGGCCCCATAATATGCTTCAACTTCTTCTCTTACAATTCTATCTAGAGATTCTTGGGTTAGACTCACCGGAACCCCTGGATTGAGTTTAAGACCCTCTTTGGTCGTTATATCATCTGGATCTACATCAGGATCTTCCTTAAATTTTTTAAGTTCCTCGGGCGTCATGTCACCTTTGGGGTCTCCTTTGACAAATACTGCCTCTTTTCGAGCTTCATAGATAAGTTTTTTAACAAGACCCTTAGATAGTTTTTGCATAATAGTGCCCTTTTTGATAAATTTACATATTAATTAGTATCAAAATTCACATTCATACAGTTTACTTTTTTGTTCAATGATGCTGCTAGAGACTATCACTGTATAGTCTCCGCACTGCCCATATGGCCACAATGAGATATCAAAGCCGTAAACATCTTCAATAAAAACATAGTCCTCTTCTAAAGTCCAATATCCTTCAATATACCCAACTTCTGGTTTATATCCCGGATAGTGTACTCGTATTGCCTGATCTTCAGAATTTAGATGAAAGCAAGTTCCATCGTCAAAAAAGCTGTTTTTATCAAGTTCCCACCATTTATCAAAAAAGAAATCTATCGACATCTCCGAATAAACAACCCCAGGCTTACAGGATACCAAGCCCAATAAAATCACTCCCAATACACGTTTCATATTAAACCCCCCGGCCTTTATACAATAACTAGGGGACTATTTAGGTTATTTCTCAGCTATTTCGAGGTTCGGCTTCGTTTTTTCTTTATTTGAAACTGGCCTAAGTCGACCATTACCAGTTGGTTGGTATTCGATCTCATCATCACATTTTCACTGTGGATATCTCTTGCATAAAAACCATATGTACCAAGGATGTTTATTGCTTCAAGAAGGCCCGCAGCTTCCGGAAATAGCTCTGATTTGTCTCTCTCCATATCTAAACGGTGAGCCTTGCCATCCCAGGCGAGAGCATGATGGGCGATAGGGATAGGAAATTTATTGAGTTTATCTATTACAATATCAGATGCCTTCTCGATCTTATTGTCTACAAGCCTGTCATAGAAGGATTTCATCCCCTTTTGGACGCTCCGTTTATACTTGGAGATCATAGCATCGAGAAGCATACTCAAATCAGTCTTCATGTGATGGGTGATAATTTCCGTCAATTTAGTTCTTGGGTCAGATATCCAATCGGGGTAAAGTTCAGCGTTGTCCGAGATTTTGCGCCCCCTTGAAAGTTCGCCTTGCTTGGTTTTACTGATGGAGCTATCATAAAACTCCTTCCAGTCTTTAGTGATTTTATTTCGCATTATGTTCAAGCTTCTAGGACTGGCGATTTCGTCTTCTAAAAGGTCTTCCGTTAGTCTTAAACAACTGCTAATTATATCCTCAACAGAATCCCAGTCAGATAAGATTATCGAATCTTTCCTGCCCGTTAGGTTGCCATCACCATCGACGACATTCTCATCACTCTTGGGCATAAACAAATCATCTTGAATCTCCGGGGGTGCTTCCTCCAACACTTCCATCATTATCAGAGCACTTCCGTCTTCCGCCCTCTTGACATCATAAACTTTTGGTAAATAAGGCCGGGCCTCTTCGGGTAAACTCTTGCGATTTTCGTAAACCCAAAGGTAGTTTTCGGCCTCTTTGTCGCCAGCTTCAGGAGAAGTCTTCTTTAGGGCTCTCTTTTCAATTGTTTTTTCGCTTTGGATAATGTAAACTTCACCCTCTTTCCCACTGCCAGCCTTCTCTACAACAAACCAGCCCTGCTCCGGGTAGGCCTGAGCAAGTAAACTGTCGACCTCATCGAAGCTTTCAGTTACTTCATTGACATATTTGCGCCAACTTTCAAATAATAGTTTCACTTGTTCTCCACCTTTTTACAACCCTTAGGTAAATAGGACTTGGGGTCTTTTTTGTACTCCTCCAATTTGGGCTGTTCCCATTTGACAGCAGGGCAAAGACATTTATAATCTTTTTTGTCTTGCAGATAAAGTTCTAAACCAAACACATTGCCTTTAAGGTCCTCAATCTCCTTCTGACGGTCTTGGAGACCCTCTTCCGTGTCTTGACTCTCTTCTTTAACCGAAACGTCTTCAGACGGCTCTGGGAGGTCCTGAACACATACTACGGTGGGTATCAAAAACAATAACCACCTCATTACTCTGCGACCAGTCTTTCAATCCGCTCTAGAGCAGCTCTCATATACTCTATATCTTTTTCTATAGATATAATTGCCTTACTGTTACTTTCGGCTTCTTTGACCTTCTGCCCAAGAACAACAATACTGGACTCAACATCGCCAAGATCATTTTGTAGTTGAGCGACCATAACGTTTGTATTCCAAACCCAGGCCCCTAGTGGCACTATCAGAACCCCTAGGACAATCGTAAATATCTTCCAAATCCATTCTGCGTGTTTGCCGTTTACCGTTCCCATACCTTAAATAGTCTATACGATTTCATTTCACACCATAGTATAGCAAAACATTCCGTCTAATAGTGGAAACTTGTGGCTGAATAGTCTTTATAAAGCTTCCTGGGATTACATATAGTGTTCCATAACGACAATCTCGTATACCAGGGCTAAGATGAGTGTATCCAACCCCCACTTCGCCACGTTTAAATAAGCCTTTGGGATCCCCGCAACCAACAAAATATGCAAAATAGTTTATTTCCTCTATATCCCCATCCCCCAGAATATATAGAAACTAAAATATAATTATTCTTTCTATTTCGCGTTGGAAGGCTTATATTCTTCAATCAAACGCAGATCCAAAACCCTGTCCGGATGCATTGACATCAACAATAAAAAATCCTCGACCTCCGCGTCTTGCTCTTCTTCTTTTTCGGCGTCCACCGCCACCCGCCGCAGCAATCACAGCATCAGCCGTGACCGATACCCCGTCAGCTACGGTTAGCTGGACAGTGTAGGTTCCGGCAATGTCGGGCGTGAAGGCCAGTGTTGCTGTCTTTGGCCCTGCATAAGAGTTGGACTGGTAGTCATAGATCTCAGCGATTTCAGCCCGAGACAGTGTCCTATTCCAGACAGCAATCTCATCCACTGTGATGTCGGAGTAATAAGTTTCGCTGGCACTATTACCGGGGCGTTTCCCGATGAAGAAGTTGTTGGTGGGCGCCGTCAGGCCCCCCTCTACCCACGTCTTGTAGGAGGCGCCGTTTATATACACCACCATGGTAGAGGTGTTCTCCCAGGTCATCGCGACGTGGTACCACTGTCCCACAGTCAGGGCGTCGCTGACGTCTGCTTCGTCTTGACCGTAGCCCAGGAAGTACAGACGCCTGCTACTCCGGACCAGGAAGGCTCTCGCAACTCCGTTCGTAGTCGACGCCAGACCGAACATCGGGTCGTAATCCGTGGGGTTCGTATTCAGTCGAAGCCATCCGGCAATGGTGCCTGCTGTTGTTGGACCGTTGACAAGCACGCCATCCATGCGCTGATCGGTGCCGTTGAAGTCTGCGCCGTTGGTGCCGATCTTACCTGTGACCGACGTGGCACCGTAGTTGATCAGGTGATTGTCTTGACCAGAGGAGTCTTTAATCCCCCCGGCAGACTGCTTCACATAGATGTCCGCTACTTCTGCATCGGAAAGGACGCGAGACCAGATAGCAAGCTCATCGCACTCCATGTCACTATACTGCGCAATATCAGGTCGTTTCCCGACGTAGAACTCGGTTACCGGGGTAGTGAGAG
>Ga0208299_1001090_pt1 | contig 21459 bp, 26 predicted proteins | sample 15_taG_FD_184089 | JGI IMG/M metagenome (GOLD analysis project Ga0208299, IMG submission 184089) | Marine viral communities from the Subarctic Pacific Ocean - 15_ETSP_OMZ_AT15312 metaG (SPAdes) (version 2) | ecosystem: Environmental > Aquatic > Marine > Oceanic | place: Pacific Ocean | collected...
CAGAGTTAGATGCATATAAACAAGCCGACCGTTTAAGCATAATATTATATTATCTCAAAAGATTTTCTTTATAACCAAGCATTTGCCATTCTTTAGTATCAGTTTCCCAGTACACTACAATACCAATTGGAAGCTCAGCTGTATCAACAAAATCATCATCAACAATACCCTTTTTAAACTTCGATGTTTCAACTAGAAAAACCTTTTCTTTGAAGTAAATAGGCCTTGTCTTTCTTTTATATTTGTTTTCGTATGCTTCTTTATCTGCGAGCTTCGTCCAGTCCCATGTAAGAGGGTTCCAGAAGATAGTAAGGTTTTCTTTTACCTTAGCTTGCATGGTCTTGGTACCGAGAAATGTTATCTCTTGAATGGCTTTGCGCGTTGGTTTATATTCAACACCGTTGAAGTAGATATCTAATTCATTAGGTATTTCAGTTGTTCCCTGATCTATACTAGGTTTGCTAGCTTGCGTAATTGCCATAAGTCTATAATTAATTATACATGTCGGACGATCTTTCAACTAAGTTTTGTGAGCACCCATGGACCTTTCTGGAAATACAAGAAAAAGGGTTGTATAACTGCTGTCCAAGATGGGTAAACCATAATCGGATTGGTGACTTAGCTCCTACTTTAGACTTTTACAAAGAGTGGAACAGTAAAAGAAGTAAAGCTTTTCGTAAAAGTATCTTAGATGGTTCTTTCAGTATGTGCAATCCAGAAGAATGTCCTAGAATTCAAAATGGCACTCTACCAACTCGAGAAGAAGTCTTAGCTGGAAAATACGGCGACGCATTACGATTTATTTTAGAGTTTGAAATGGAGGTCGCACAACCGCCGAGTGTAATAAATTTATGCTACGATAAGTCTTGTAACTTAAGATGTCCTAGCTGTCGAAAAAATCTAATTCAATACGGAGAAAAAAACCAACCGGACAAATATAAACAAACTTTAATGATCAACAAGCGCTTACTACGAATGATTCACAGTAAGCCTCATAAAGTACAGCTTAATATAACCGGGGCTGGTGACCCGTTTGGCTCACCTTCGTTTTTTGAACTACTAAAGAAAATTGATGCTAAGAAAAATCCGTATATATCTATAAGCTTACAGACTAACGGAGTATTATTTGATGAGAGACGTTGGGAGAAGCTTAAAAACATACATAAATTAGATGTTAGTGCTATTATAAGTTTAGATGCTGGTATAAAAGAACACTATGATAAAGTACGAGTAGGTGGAGACTGGGATCGCTTAATGAAGAACCTACATTTTATACAATCTATAGGTCTTAAGGAAGTGAGATTAGATATGTGTGTACAAAATAACAATTATAAAAGCATACCAGAATTTATTCACATTGCTCAAGCACATGATTTCTTCTCATATACGTCTAGAATATTTAACTGGGGCACATTTACTGATAAAGATTATAATTATCATAACATTTTTGACTCTGGACATCCAGATCACGTCAATTTTTTAAAAGTTTTGAACCAAGACTATCACTACCACAAACACGATTGGGGTAATTTAACAGATTTTATAACAGATTAATGAAACTAGCAGTATTATTATACGGTCAACCCAGATTTTGGGACTTAAGTCATGAGAGTATTATACAAGAGACTACATTTGAAAATAGTACTACAGATTATTATTTTCATTTCTGGGATCAAGTCGCATACGGACACAACGACTGGGAGTCTGGTGGTAAATTAACACAAGAAGATAAAGATAAAATAGTATCTATTTATAAACCTAAAAAACATCTCTTTACCGATTATAGTCCTCTAGAGAAAGTAGAGGAAGAAGTATTTAAAGTAATAGAAAATTTAAAAGGCGGGCTAAATTACTTTTATAAAGAAAGTGGTAAGATGGAACCATTAAATTTATCTAAAAGTATATTTGAGGTATGTAAGCCAGAGCATTTACGATACTATTTAGGTCAATTTGTGTCGTTAGAGCAAGGAGCAAATTTAATAGAGGAAGATTATGACTATATTTTTAGAATAAGAACTGACTTATTATTTGCTACACCTGACTTATATGAAGATAAAAGATTTTATCTATCAGATAAGCGACTATTTTACCACAGATTAGAGAAGAAAGAAAAAGGAGTGTTTTGTAAGTATGGAGACTTACAAATATGGGAAGGTGCTAAAGATGTATCAGGTAACCATACTGATCATCAACCGATCAACCGGACTACATACGAGCAATTTTCTTTTATAAATGAGAACTTATATGCAAAGCGTCGTAATAAATTAGATTGTGATATTTATAATTCTAAAACTCAATACTTACACATGAAAGATTGGTGTATTGTTGGTAGTGGAGAGGAAATGTTATGGAGTATGAAAAAATATATCGATACTATACTAGTTATGATTGATAAGTCTAAGAGTTTTCTTAAAACTAATGGGATAGATGTGAATTGGGCGGCTGGTGAACTTGTATGTGGAGAGGTCTTAGGATTATATGGTATAAATGCAGCTGAACTAGGGTATGAATACATGAATAAAATGAAAATACCTAATCGGCTTTTAAAAATCGCTAATAAATATACAAAGCAATGCATTTTAGATAGACATCATATTAGAGTTTTAGCGGATTCTGATACACCTTTGAAAGAACAATATAAAAAGATTATAAATGGATGAATAAAAATATTGTTTATTGTTTGTGTTGTTATGAAGATAAAAAGATAGAACATCTTTTCATAGAAAAGGTTGTAAACAGCTATATAAAATTGTTTGAGAAAAACGAGATAGAAACAGATTTTAAAATTATTAATTTTATACCTGATGAAATAAATGACCGTATATGTACAATACAAAATTTTTATGAAAAGAATAATGTTAAAGGAAAATATGTTAAATGGTTAAATAGAGAAAAACACAGACATATTATTAAAATTTGGAATACAAAATTTTATTTAATAAACCAATTTTTTAATTCTAATTATGAATCTATGCTTTATTTAGATTGTGATTTACTTATAGAAGAACCACCTAGTAGTTTAAACTTAAGTAACGAGTTGTCTTTTAGAGTTAAAAAATATGGCCCGGGGAAGCACCAGTGCACTATTATTGCCCAAAAATACTTGCCTGATTACACAATAACTAAACAAATACAAGCTGGTAATTTTTATATAAGCAAAAACTATAGTTTTAATTTAGAAGAAATACTTAATTTAAATGAAATACAAACACTATGGGAAAAAGATAGCTATTTTTTAAGAGAAGAAATTGTATTAACATACTTGTTTAACAAACATAATTTAATTAATAAAATAACAGACCCTCCTATGGAATATAGTCATATAGGGCCATGGAAAAATAAAATGAATTATTTAAACTATAAGGAATTATGTTAAAAATATGTCATTTGAGAGGGCAAAAAGATTATTGGTTAAAAAAACCAAAGATAAAAAACCAAATATTAACAGAATGGGAAAAGCTTAAAAATTTTAATTTTTTAGAGTATAGAAAAAAAATGAGAAATATAGTTATATCTTCTATAAAAAAAAGTAAAGATTATAATATAATATGTTATAATGATCAAGAATTACAAACATTATTAACTAAAATAAAAGATAATGAAAAGATTATATATCATTCTCAAGATGATGATGATATATATGTAGGTAAAAATACTACTAACAAATTACAAGATGGTTTTAACCATACCCCGTATGTTATTTTTAATGAACATCTAGTACATCAACTATATAAAAAAAATACATATATACCGACAGTCTCAAGATTTGAAGCAACAATACCACAACTTTATACGAAAAAAAGAAATAAACCAGGTTCTTGTAATTTAATAATACAAAGTACATACAAATATGTAAAACCTTTAATTACAAGCATGTCGATAAAATCCTTTTATAGTAGAAAAAGAATAAGACAATTTATTAAAACAACACAATTACAACAAAATAATATAAAAGACATAATAAATATAGAACTTAAAAGCTTTTTTAGTTTAACATATTTAAAACAAAAACAAAAAATATATAATAATACAGATAATTTAAACGAATTTATGACTGAGCTTTTCGAGCGAGAATATAATTACATAAAAAGTATAAACATAAAAGATGTAGAAGAATGGGAGCATTTTAAAGAAGTATATAAAGAGTTCAAAAACAAGGTAATATTATGAATATCGCAATATGTATATGTGGAGAGCCTCGCAATAAAGAAATAGGAGCGAAAAGTATTAAAAAATTTCGAGAAGAAATCAAAAAATATGATAATATTAAATTAGATGTTTTTTATCATATATGGGACCATGTCACGAAAAGACAACGTAATCATAAATCTCAAGAACCGTTTGTAGAGTATGTTACGAAAAATGAATTAGATGATTTATTCGAACCTACTGTAGGTATATTGGCAGATAAAAAAGAAATGGATCAAGAAATAGAATATATATGGGAGTATGTATGTAATTTAAATGAACCAAACCCTAGATACGATACAATAGATATATTACGAAACCAAATTTATTATTCTAACACACCAGGATATTCCCAGTTACATAGTTTATGTCAAAATCAATTAAAAAGAATTGAATACGAAGAAAAAAATAATATAAATTATGATTTAATTATAAAAACAAGAACAGATGTAGAATTTAAATGTACCCCAACATTTGATCATATTAAAAAAATAGCAGAAAATCCAAATTTTCAAGAACAAATATTTTTACCTAAAATAGAAGTATGGAGTGTAAAACATGAAACCTTAATTATACCAGAATTTTCATTGTTTTATGGTAACTCTAATACTTTAAATAAAAACATATGGGTAAATTATCCACAAAAAATTGTACCAGATTTATATTATTATAAAGGTGGTCCCCATTTAAGTGTAAAAAACGATCACACTTTGTTTATGAACTTATTATTAAAAAATGCAAAAGTAAAAATACATGGAGACTTACACAACGCATTACATTATAAGTTACATCAAATGCCAACATATTACAAAGAACAAAAAAGAAAGTACAGTCATTATTAACGTATGTATAATATAGCTTTAACATTTTACGGAGAAGCGCGAATGTGGGAAAACAACGCGTTAAAAAATATTGAAAAGTTTAAAAATTTAGATCAAAATAAATTCAACACAGATGTATATTTTCATTTATGGAATAATATTACTCGTAGATGTAGAAATATAAATACATTAATACAAAATAAAGCAAATTTAGATAATATATGTGTTATTAAATCTAATTTACAGCATGAAGAACTATTAAATAAACTCCAACCTGTGAATTATAAAATTGAAAATAAAAATGTACTCGACAAATATATAGATAAATTCAACCCTAGTAATGAATTTATGTCAAGCGAAGATATAAAACTAGCTGTTAAGTACTCAAACACCCCAGCTTTCTCGCAATTATATAGTATGTCTCAAAGCTTTGACGTAATTGAAAATAAAGACAAATATGATTTAATTATTATTGTAAAAACTGATTGTTTATTTGACGATCAATCAATTACTAATAAAACATTACAATTTTACTGTAAGCATATTACCGAAAGAGAGTCATTACTTGTAGAAAGAATGTCTTTTGTTCCACATAGAAAAGAACCATGGATATATCATGTTTACTTGTTAGGTAACGCTATTGTTTTTAATAATATATTTGACGATTTTCCTAAAATACCTATAGGTATGGGTATGTATACTAATAAAAACCCAATATGGAAAGGTAGCAGTCACGCTGAACTAGCAAATTATATTTTATACCACACTAACATACAGAGAGTATGGCCGATTCTTCACCAAAGTCATCCTCATTTTGTTGGTAGGACTAGTCAATTTAAATTGGAGGTACTTTAATCATGAGGATAGCTGTTTTATTATGTGCTCAACCTAGATTTTTAAACTTAACATATAAAAGAATAAAAAAAGAGTTTAATATTCCTAATGCACAGGTTGATTTTTTTATACATTTTTGGAACGTCGTAGGGTTCTCACCTCAATGCGAAAGAACTAAAGATTATATAGCTGATGACAATTTAGAAAAATATATACATTATTTAGAACCTAAAAAATATAAAATTGAAGATTATTCTGAATTAGATAATTTAGTTTTTTTGTTTAAAAATTTATATACTTTTTTGGTTAGTGATAAGATATTGCTTAAAGGTATACAAGACAAATATCGGTATGAATTCGGTCAATGGTTTAGTAATAAAAGAGCATATTCATTAATGGAAGAATATGAACAAGAAAATAATTTTAAATACGATATTGTCATAAGAACGAAAACTGATTATATTTATAGCAATAGCGATAAACTTGAAAATTACATTATTCCTGAAGATAAAATAAATACAAATTTCGCATTAGTAACAAATTTAAAAATACGGAAATTTGTACAGGAACTAAACAAGTTTAAAATCCGTCAATTAAAAGAATATATACCAGGAGTAACACTCAAAGATGAAAGTATATATGAAAACATTAGATATGATATTAACACTATGTCCGCAACGAGATCCGCTGCTTATTTTTTATTTAATACTTGGTTTAAAACATATTTGAGAACTCTCATTTTTGATACCGTAAATAAATTAGAAAAAGATCTTACATCTCATAAAAAACAGGATGTTGTATGGGGAAATGCAGCAATATATAATAATATACATTTGATTGGAAGGAAAAGAAGATACATCCGCTTATATCTGAAAGATAAATGCAAGGCTTCTTGGTTAAATAGATCGGAAAATATATCTATAGATGTTACAGGTCTAAACCATTATAGTGATCTAGACTTTTATGGGTAAATATAAAATCAGCTCCTCGTACATCTGCTATTCGATAATCAAGAGAGTGTAATAGTTTGAAAATACGCTGCCTTGGTTTAAAAAGACTTATATGTCTTTTTTTTACTGATCTTATTTCAACAATTAATACCGGGTTCCACTTTTTTATAGTGTCTAATGCTCCGAGTAATGCGTAATATTCATGATCTTCAATGTCCATTTTTATACAATCTACCCTATTAAAATTAAAACTATCAAGTGTATCTACTAAGAGACCATTAGGTGTTTCTACAACTGGTCCATAGTTATCTGGCTTCCCGAATTTACAAACAATACGAGAAACACCGGTGGATTGTCGAAGGTGCACTTTAACATTTCTTTTACTATCACTTAAACCACAATCAAATATTTCAACATTAGAGAATCTACTAGTATTTTCTCTAAGAGCATATCTTACATCATCTCTAATCTCGAAACATTTTACCTGATCAAAATATTTTGCAAAAGAGACAGCCATCCAACCATAACTCGCACCGACATCAATAACAGTTCGTCTATTAGATGTTAAAAAGTACGGTATTATGATATCATCTACATACCCTTCATGCCACCTACAGTTTTGTATTTCAGTTTTAGCATGATTGAGCATAGGACCATCTTCTTCATCAGCTAGAATGCACCAGTCAGAAATTTTTTGATATTTAGACATTAGTTAAATTAGCCAGTATTGTGCTAGTCTGGTTAGATCGTTTTTGTTTATCAGTTACTCTATTGTTATATATAACAATATCACTCTTATCTTTAAGTTGATCACAATTCTTACAAATAAAATTCGAGTCGGGACAGGTACCATTAGTATGATGAGTGTAAAGTTCTTGAAAAACCTTACCGTTAAATATCTCTTCTAATGTTTGATGTTTAAAATTACCTAAAACTAGTTCATTATTAAAATCAAAACAACACATAATTATATCTCCATCTATTTGAATTTGTATAGGCCCATTAAACAGTCTGCCACATGTTTTTAAAGTATTTTCTGTAGTTTTATCTCTATAGATCTTACCATAAACCCAGTTATGAGGATACCAAACTTCAAGAGAACATCTGTCTTCAAAATCTTTAATCATTTGTTCTACGTCTTCTTTGTTCTCCTCAACTATGTCAGCAGTAATTATAATATCAGTTTCTACTGGTTTATTTTCAATAGCATAATTGACATTTCTCATGACTGACTTGAAATCAAACCCAGAGGATTTATAATTCATGACTCTACCATAACTGTCAGGGTTTGTGGTATGAAGACTTATTCTTATATCCTTAACTCCAATTTCATATATTTTGTCTATACGCTCCGGTGTAAGCATAGACCCGTTTGTTAAAAGATGTATAAGTAAGTCGGTTTCGCCAGCGTAAGCAATCTTTTCGACAATCCCTTTGTCTATAAAAATTTCACCGAATCCAGAAAATGTAGTTTCTTTTATTTGATCTCCTATTTCATTTAATATTTTATCCAAATAAAATTTATAATCATCTAAAGACATTACTTCTCTTTTCCGAGTAAAATCTTCAGTAGGATGAGGGCAAAAAACACATCCTGCATTACAAGCAGTAGATGTTTCTATTCTAACCTCATTTGTAGATGGTATCATGATAAATTATTTACGCGAATATCCTAAAACATCAAATAAATCATCCGGAAAAAGATTATCGAATTCTTTATATAAACCATCAGTAAAATAATCCTGATACGTATAATTAAAATGTGGGTTAGTACTATTAAATTTCTTTTTTCCATGCACTGTAATACATTCAGATAATAATTGTTTATCTAATGTAGGTATATGAGATGTTATTATATCAATTATTTCTTCACGCCCACTAGCTGTCATAAATTGTTCTAGTTTAATAAATTTTATAGTATCATTTATATTATGAATTTTATTAGTTTTAGAATAAACTTCGTATTGGGTTTTATCTTTTACAAAATTATACATATTAGTAATAGTTAAATACCCCTGTTCTTTCATCTCAAATAGTATTTTTTCTTCAATAGATTCTATACTACTTATATGATCTCTGTAACTTACCCCATTATATTTGTCGTTAGGCCGTAAATACCATTTTTCTTTTGTCTTTTGATGATATCTCATTCCAGACATTATTATTTCATATGGATTTCTAATACACACTACAACCTTAGTATTTTCTATAATAAAATAGTTAAGATTTGTATCGAGCTTACTCTTAAATTTAAAATCTAAATCAGCTTTTTCCCGATACTTCCTAAATAATACTTTAATCGCATTTGTACCTGTTTTATGCCATGCTCCGATATATATCATAATAAGTTTTTATATAAATCTACAATCACTTTAAGTTGAGGTATATTTTTGTTATTCATATAAAGCTGTTCTAATTCATTAACATACTCAACTACAAATTTTAAAAAATTACTTTTCTCAGTATAGTTACACGGTGAAAATTTAAATTGATGCTTCCACATAGAAATACTATGTATATGATATAATTGTATAGTAAACGGATACTTCTTAATATGGTAATTATAGGTATCTTTTAAGTTATCATATGCTGTATGATCAGCTTCATATAGATGATGCTCATTAATATCAATAGGATTATCAGTATTATAGATAATACATTGATTACTTTGTACGTTCTGATTCGAATTTTTTCGTATTTTATAGCCTCTTTTTCTTCTACCTCCAAGAGGATCTAATGATGAATATCGAAATATATTTATTCCGGGTTGTAAGTCATGTAATTTCGGTAAAAATAAAAAAATATCATCGTCATCTTGTTGAAAGAATATAATATTTTCACTTGAACGGGTTTCAAAATACTTTTTACAATGTTGATTGCTCTCTAATACTGTATCAAACAATCCAGTGTCAATGATACTATTAATAATAATATCTCTTATTTGCTTTCGAAATGTTAAATGGGGTATTTTTAATTCTTCATCCCATATTTTTATTATTTGTTTATAATAATTATATTGAGTTTTATGATGTACCCAGTTTTCATAAACATTTAACTTTTCCCAGTATTTATCATTACACCGTATATGACAGATTATTTCCATTTGTGCCACTCGGGTGCCTCTCTTAATAGTTGTTCTCGTATATGCTTTTCACTTTTTGCAAGTATTTTACCGAGTTCCGTTACTCCTTTTTTTATAATCGTAGGGTGTAATACTCGTACGTCTCTTCTTGGAGAAATTCTTTCAGCAGCTAAGTCGTAATTTAATAAAAATTGACCTTGGATGCTATGTTCAGATGATGTTATAAAAAAACCTGTAGATTTATTATTTTTTATATCTTTTGATAAAGTAATAAAATAATTTTCAAACCAGTTCCAATACATAATTTCAGCACCAGCTCTATTTGCTATTAACGTCCAGTCATTAAACGCTAATCTTAGGTTATAGTGTTCTACATATTCCAGCCATCCACATTCTTGACTTATATCTTCTTTATCAGGTATGATTTCATGGCGGTCATCAACCGCGCCTGGCCAAAGTTTAGAGACTCGAAATTTGTTTTTATAAAACATTAATAATGTTTGATGAAATTCACCTTTATGGTTATCTATTCTCTTTTCTGTTACATCTATTATTCTTAAAGCAGCACATTTAATCGATGGTCTATGAAAATTAATCTGAGTATAAAATTTATTTTTATCTTTATAATATTCTTCTTCGGACTTATATGTTTCTTTTGGTCTATATACTATATCAGTCCGTATTTTTATGATTATATCATATGTAAAATTAAATTCTGCCTCTTGATTTCGTATAGCTTCCATTGCTTTTCTAATACTCCAGTGTTGCCCAAATGTATATCTTAAGTTTTCTACGTCGTGCGATATAGGTAATTTACGAGTATAGAACTTTCGATAATTAATAAGGTGTTGAAGTTTTTCATCTAATTCGTCATAATTATCTATGATAACCGCTTTAACAGTTAGTAGGGTATCATATACTAGTTTAGTTAACTTGCTCTTATTATAACTAGTCTCTTTTCCGAGAGGTTCATAACCTATTTTATCCCAAAAATGTGCGAAAAAATCCACGGTGTGGCCCGGGAGATCAAATTCTTCTTTTATTAGGTTAATAGTCTGTTCTAAAAACCTAGGTTGCCCGAACATTAATATTGCTATTTTCATATTTCAACGTTATAAATAATACTCGCATTTCATTTTATCCATTGCTTTCGGAATGTCTTGTAGCGCAGCCCGTGGTTCACCTTCACGCCAAATCGCCGCTTTTTCAAGGCACGGTTCATCAAGCATTTTTAAAAAAGCTGATTTATGTAATATCGGGTAATTATTTTCTTTTTTATTTTCAATAAAAATATATGGAACATTATAACGATCTAATTCTTCAATCCATCTAATATATGTATCTTTATAATTATTATAAAATGTTCCTAAAGAATGTAACCTCGGAGGCCCTTGGGCTGAATCTACTCTTTTTTCTATTCTTCTATGCCATTCCGATTCAGATGTACATAAAATAATTGCTCTTTTTTTAATAGGATGGTCTTTAACTACGTCCCAGCGATGATCCCACTTCGGAGGTCCTTTTAGTCGATAATTAAAAAATATGCTTGAATTTGAATCAAACATATATATCCAGTTCAGCAGCTCTGGAGTAACATACTTAAACGCCTTTTTTGATAATAATACCATCTGTTCTACAAAATGGAGAACCGGTTCTCCGCTGCGACGCCTGTTGTATTTTATGTTTATATCTTGTAATTGGAGGAGATCATCTTGTATATTATGGAGATGTAGCTTTTCAGAACAATATTTAGAATCTATATTTTCGGAGAAAGTTGTTTTACCTATACAAGAAGGTCCACATATTAATTCTAACGTTGGTGGTTCAGATTTTTTTGTTGTCATAGTTTTAAATATCATCAATTTAAGAGAAGCCGCGTTCGCGGGTTAGTTTATCTATTAATTCATAATCCTTAATATAGTAATTTTGTATTTCTTTTTTTACTTTATCAGAAAAACAATAGTTATATAGTGATTCTGTCGGCGGGGCATGAATATGGACTACCGGTAAATTAATATTTAATCTGTTGCTTAATGTAGTATATATGGTTTTATATGTTTCTTTTTTATATAAAAATATGTCTTTATTAATATTAGTATGTCCTCCACAATGGTCCCACGTTAATAGGCCGTTTACTAATGGTGCTTGCGATTTAGTCCACAACCCTTCTAATATCCTGTCTTTAAATTGATACCACCAAGTGTCTATAGGGATTAAAGTAGTATCAGGTCCATCAGGATACATCTCGTTTATCGTAAACCCTCCCTTGTAACTTCCAGGGTTCTTAGAAGTTTCCGAATTTGGTCCTCGCCCGATCATCATTCTAAAAAACGATTCAACTCGTTCCACCGGGTCTCGTAATACGGTAAATATATATTGTATGTCATCAATACTTAAATTATTTTTTTTAATCTTACGTATATGCTCTGAGAATGAAGCATATTTAATGACCAATCTACGTTTAATATCTGCATTAGAATTTGGTCGACACACATGTTCCCACCCATTTTGCTCAAAAGATACAGATAAACTAGCTGAACCGTTTCGAGGCACTCTAATAAAGAGTATATTTTTATTATTCTTCGTTAGATATGGCATCTATATTGCTATTTTCATAATTCGTTATTACTAAAAATTAATTTATAATTAAATCTAAGTATATTTTCCGGTACTTTTAAATCTTTAAGCTTTTCATTATATAATTTTAGGTTTATTGCTCTATCACGAAATAAATTAGTACCACCTGCTCTTTTTTTCCATTTTTTTTCTTTTTGATCAAATTTTGTTAAAGATAAAGTATCGTTATCAATATTTGTCTTAGTAGCAACCATAAGTGAATTTTTTAAAGTTTTTTTAATAAACTTATTTTTACTTAAAACCTTTAACCAGTGTATATTTTCATAACCCCAATTACCGCAAAAATCTTCATCCATTGGATGTTGCAAGAAATCTTGCTTTTTCATAAAAAAAGGAGATGGTAGGTTTCTATAAACAAATTTATTTGTTATAAAATTAAAAAACTTATAATCATAACAAGGAAATTGATATATTTCTTTATCTTTTATATTTATGTCTAACAATTCATTAATATGATTAACAGTTAATAACGAGTCTATATCTATATAACAAACATTATTACTTCTTGCCACGTGTACGCCTAGGTTTCTTCCTCCAGAAAGGTTCCAAGGTATATCTTCTTCTATTTCATATAAATCTAAGTTAGTATGAGTTAATTTAGGTAAAAAATCTCGTGCAGGATACTCCTTACTACCATCATCAATTAAAATAATGTTTACTTTATTTCCAAATTTAGGTAATATAAATTTATCTAGATATGTGAGATATTCAGTTAGATATACATTTTGGTTATAATATGCAGTTATAATATCTATCTTGTTCATGACTAAAAATTTTTGTAAACTAATTCATAATTAAAATTAAGAGGGTTATATGATTCGTATGTACCGTCCTTTAATTCTTTAAGTAGTTTATCATACAGAGGTTTATTGGTGTTTTTGTTTCTAATTAAATTAGGTGTTTCTCCAGCAGTTTCATGCTTACGATACTTGGCGTCAGAATTACGATCTAAGAGTACTTTGTTTAAATAAACTCGAGGAGGCATAATAACCCTTTGGTCCTCTATATGTAATTCTTTTATACCACCATGTCTCATACAATCTCTCATAAATACTCCATGATATCCCCAATTACCAGAAAATCTTTCATCATGTAAGTATTTTATACGGTTTGTTTTTGTAGTTATTCCATGCCAACCACATAGTTTATAATAAATCTTACCTAAACGAAAATCTACTTTCTGAGCTCTCTCTAGATAAAATCTATAATGATATTCATCAGTAGGTGTTATAGATAATAACCGCTCGACAAAGTTATTATATATAACCATATCCATATCTAAACATGTAACCGAGTTTGTTTCGGCGTTTATACATCCTAAATTTACAGCACCACCTGGGTTGTATCCTTCGTAATCTGTTCTATAAATTTTTAATTTAACATTAGTAAGCTCTGGTAAATAATCTATTAACGGATAATCACTATTATCGTCTACTATAGTAAAAGCGATGTTTTTTAAAAACTCTTTATCAATATAATTATCAATATACAACAGCATTTCTTTAGTATATTCTTTTTGATTAAAATATGTATATATAATGTCAAGTTTCATTAAATAAATTTTTATATTTCTTCATACTATCATCTACAGTTAACTCATATTTCCATTTTTGTTTATTTATTGAACGTTTTCCGTGCTCGCAAAAGATATAATGATTAAATCTCCACTCATCTAATGAGAGAACTTGTTTTTTACCTTTAAAATTATGACAAGAAGTAAGACCCTTAAAGCTTTCTAGATTAATTATACTTTTTTGACCTCCATATAACTTAGAAGAAAGATTATTTATACACTGATACTCTTGAGTTATAAATCTTTTTGTCGTCCTATCTCTGTGTAGAAACATTTTTTGATGAAAAGTAATTACTGGTTTTATAACTGATTTAATTAAATCCAAAAGGTTATTATTTTTAGGGCTAAAAATAAATTCATCAAAATCTCCGACAAAGCACCAATCAGCTTCATGCTTATATTCATTAATAAAATCAGTGATGCCTTGGACCTGATTATAAATAATATCTCCTTGTTCGTTTTTAGGGTTATACTTAATATATGTAATATATTGTTTATATTTGCTGTAAATATCTCGCCAAATTTTAGGATCTTGTTTTACAATAGGGAATCCATACCTAGTTGTATGTCTATTAGATCTAAAACCTATTGACCCTGTATTGTCATATAAATAAAAATGCTCAAATCCAAGATTAAGATAATAAATTAAAAATTCTTCAATCCATTCGACGTTTTCGTCCATAATAAATATAGTATGAAATGTTAAGAAATATTTTTTCATAAGTTATGAATATATTTTTTCGAGTTTATTCTTACTATTCATCATCATATATATACGGATTAGATCTTAATCGATTTGCATATTGCTGAGCGACCTCAAAATCATCATATGTATCTAAATCAACACACTCCATTCTGTCCTTTATTATATAGAAATATGGAGTAGCACCTACCCTACATCTAAACCTATCATACGCCCTTTTAGATATACCGTATAACCCTGTTGTTTCCTTAAGTACTGGCGGAGCATCTTGTGATCTAGGAAGAATATTAGGCTGATAATTTACTGGCTGATTCTGAAACCAATGCCATCCATATTCTTCTGTAACTGTTAATATAGAATCATACTTTGTTGTATGAGTTAGCTTGTCTACACATGCTCTAATGGTCTCTGGCTTTAAAAATGGTGCAGTAGCATACAATTGAAAGTAAAAATCATACTCATCTATATGATCTATATCATAATGAAACACATCATTACCGTTTGCAGTATCTAGAGTGAGCTCTGGCTTACGTTCTATCCATTTTACCTTATTCTGAAAGCAATAAGCCTTTATATCTTCGCTGTCTGTATCAACATATATACTATCAAAACATTCTGCTTGAATACAATGATCAATAATATACTGATATAAAGGCTTATCACCTAAGAGCTTAAAATTCTTATCCTTAACTCTCGTTGAATTGCTCTTTATAGGTATTGTCGCACTTACTTTCATATATTTTATTATAACAATTAGGACACAATTGCCCGGCGCCTTCAATATAATAATAGCGGATATCAATATGCGTCATTTCATCATATTGAGTATCCTTTTGACATGATATACATTTATCTTTTTTCATACAAATACATTTCGTTAATTTGATCTACTAATTCTAAGACCTTATATTTATTTTCATAATTTGAACCTAATGATCTATCACAAGAAGTTCCTGCTGCAGTATTATTAATAGTAATATTTAAATTATATCTATCATTTATTAATTTTAACAATATATCTTTAGTAACACTTGTAGGAGAAAGCACATGGCGAACACCAGACCAATAATTATTATTTTTAATAATACTATCTATGCATTTAGCTAACTCTAAACAAGTAACACCATTCCACTTATGATTTGTAAATCCATTTGCATCTAAATCTTTCCTAGATTTAATCCACTCTACTAACGATCGACTATTATTAATTTCTTCCCCGATAATCGAAGTACGTATTACAGTACAATTTTCTGGTTCTCCTAAGGATTTAGTTTTACCGTAAACATCTAAAGCGTCATGAGGAGTATCTTCGAAATAATTCCCATCTTTACCAGACCAAACGCAATCAGTAGTAATATGAATAACTTTAACATTTAACCGCTCACCTACATTAGCAAGACTATAAGGAAATAAGGAATTTACTTTTACAGCAGCAACCGTGCCTAATTTATCTACTTGCGGCTTGATCATACCAATGCAATTTACAATTACATGGCCTTGACCAAGTCCCTTATCAAGCAAAATATTAGTAATATCTTCCTCAGTAACATTTTCTGCGTCTAATTCTTTTCTAGTAAGATTTACTACTGTATTTTCTTTGCTAAGATAAGTAGAAACATACCTGCCTAACATACCATTAGAACCTAAAACAAATATTTTCATTATCTATAATCCTCCTCCCAAATATTCCAAGTATCATAATCAAATCTCTTATCATCTCCTAAACTCTCTTCTAAAGTACTAGTAGAAAAAAACTGTACAATTGTATTCTCTTCAAGATTCATAAAACCATTACAATGATCAGGCGGTATATATAAAACTTTTGGTAATTTAGAAGAAAGTATAAATGTTTTAGGCCATTCTTTTTTAGATACTTCTACTTCTGCGCCGACCTCATCGTTATACCAATAGTCAGGCATAGGCACGGCACCGACTAATGCAGTACCACTAGGCACATAAACATATTTTCCTTCTTTTTTATGCCCATGCCAGGCTCTAATAAAACCTCGTCGATGATTTTCAACTTGATAAAATCGTTTTACGTTATTAAAATCAAAATCATTGACAAACGAAACTGTACCTCTATCGTCTACAGCTTGACCACCGATAAATAAATTAGTTATATCCATTATTATAAATCTTTTGTAAATGAGCAACATTAGAATAAACGGGATCATTTGGATCGGTTATTCTTTGTTCTTCAAACAATGTAATTATCTCATTTATACCTACTATTATATCACTAAATTTACTAAAGCCAGCTTTTGTAATCTTATCGGTATTAACTTTATAATTTCTTAAATCTTCAAAGCTAATATCGGAATATTCTATGTCAACATTAGATTTTATTGTTCTAATTTTCTCTGCTATACCTTTTATTGTAAAGTTTTTAGCTGATAAATTAAATAGACCAGTAATATTATTCTTTATACAATATAAAGAAGCTTCTGCTACATCTCTAACATGAAGTAATGGTCGCCACTGCTCTCCTCCAAACACTGAAAGTTTGTCGCCTTGGGCTGCCTTTTTAGATAATACATTAACTACTAAATCCAGTCGTATTCTAGAGAATAAATCTCCAAGACCATATAGGGTACCTAACCTAAATACAACACAGTCGTTGTGATTGTTTATCAAATACTGCTCAGCTAATAGTTTTGTTTCTGCATAAACAGATAATGGATTAGGTTTCGCATCTTCATCAATTAAACCATTATTAATACCATACACAGAGCATGTTGAAGTAAAAATAATCCTCTTTTTATAATTATCAACCAACCATTTAACAGAATCATAATTTATTTCTTTAGTTAAACTAGGATTAATAGCACATGCTCCATCCCCGACAAGAGCTGCTAACCATATTACAATATCATAATCATCTAAAATAGATAAAAGCTTATTTCTATCTCTTATATCTCCGTTTATAAACTTCACGTCTTTTAAAAACCGAGATTCATACAACAGGCTATCATAAACAGTAACATCATAATTATTATCGGTAAAAACGTTAGTCATATAACCACCGATATACCCAGCTCCTCCGACTATTAAAATTTTATTCATATAGTTTTAACATATAACATTTCAAAATAAGGCGTACCATCATAAGCATTAGTGCCTTTACTAAGCTGCTCGCAATCATATCCTCTCTCTACAAAAAAGGTACGGGTCATTGCGCATTTATGAATTTGAAACTCGTCTCCTCCCTTTATATCCCATGCATTATGCGGTTTATTTAATGTAATTCTTGAGGGATCGTCTGCTGCTTCAGGTGTAAAAATAATAATTTTATTTTTAGCAATTCTTTCCATGTTTTTGATTAAGATTACAGCATTGTCATACTCAAAATGTTCAACTCCATCTATACATACAACTACATCATAAGAACTTGAAGATATATCCTTTAATAATACCTGTGCTACATCATATATTTTAGCTTTACTATTAGGAACAATACGTTTATATTGCTCTAAATACGGCTCATATATATCTAGACCTGAAATCTCGTTATAGAATAAGTGGGCTGACACAACACCATTCCCACAGCAAACATCTAAAATGTTAAATTGTCCGTTATCTAGATGCTTATTAATCCAGCCTATTATTGGTTCATTACTCATTTTTCATTCCAGTGTTTCAAAAAACTTAACACCTTTTCACTTGTATCACCTCTACCAAGCCACTCAACTGAACAGCGTCTATCAGAATTAAGCCATTTAATAGACGCAGACTGATGGTTTTGTGCTCCTAAATTTAACATAAAACTACAATTATTCTCTACCGATTCAGGTCGCTCAGTAAAATCTCTAGGAACTATAACAGGAATATCTAATAATGCTGGCTCTTCTTGAGCTGTACCGCTGTCACTTATTATAAATTTAGATTCTTGTTGAGCTTTGATAAAATATTTATAACCCATTAAAGGAGTTACAACTATTTTACCTAGATCTAAGTTATACTTATGTATTGCTTCCATTGTTCTATTAAATGAGAGCATTTGGACCGGTAATTGAAACTTTGATACACAAAAATTAGCATAATTTAATATTTTCTCCATTCTATCTTTATACTTAAAATTTTCAGGGCGATGAATGTCAAGAAGAATATGCTTATTACTCTTAGGTGTATTTAAATCTGCTAATTTGCATAAAGGCTCTACTATTGTATTACCAATTACACATATTTTATCTTCAGAAATACCTTCTCTTAAAGCTTTTTGCTTATAATTTTCGTGATATACAAATAATAAATCGCTTACATGATCACAAACTTTACGATTTATTTCTTCTAGCATTCGGTCGTCGTAGCTCCTCATACCAGCTTCAATATGACCAATTTTATATCCTTCTTTTTTAAGAGGAACTGATGCAAGTACAGAGTTACTATCACCTAAAAATAATATTATATCTGGTTTTAAATTATTTTTTTCTATAACTTCAATTATTTTTGGACCGAGTTCAGCTTGTTGATAATAATGCTTTTTACCAGCACCTCCAATTTCAAGATTATAATCTGGCTGTCTTATATCTAAATCTTTAAAGAAAATATCAGATAATAACTCATCATAATGTTGACCAGTATGAATTAATATGTGATCAATATTTTTATCTCTATCTAAACGTCTAAAAATCTCAGACATTCTTATAAAATCTGGTCTAATTCCAGTAATAGTTATAATTACTTTTTTAATTGACATTTTTCATCTAAATTTAAATATTTTATTATTTCTACTATAGTACACGATGGTAGTGACTTATAATTATCACCAGTAATTGTATTATTAAACTCTTGACTTTGAGGGTCACCTCCATACCAATGAACTCCTATAGAATCATCATTAACGAGTAAAGCTCGAAAATTATTATTTACATATAATTCGTTTAAGTTTAAATAATCATATCTATATACTAAGTCATAATCTAAATTACCTATATTCAGTTTAGGAAATTTCACCTTACACTCATTCACAGTTCTAAATGCTGATGATATAGCATATGTACCGATAGCCTGATACTCGTCTTTTTGATATATTAATTTTGATACTTCAAGCACCTCATTAAACGCTGCATTATTTGGACATGAAAAGAAAAAACCGATTGGAACTACAGGATTCCCCATCCAAATATGTCTATGATCATAACAAACAAGTGTATCATAACAGTCTTCATTAAATATAATTTCGTGAAGACCTTTAAAAAAGAGGATATCCATGTCACACCATAAACCTCCGGCAGTAGACAGTATCTGCCATCCTAATAAATCAGACTTATGTGCCTCTGGTGCAGTCTCTCCAATAAAAATAGTTGAAAAGTCTATTTTAATTATTTTTATTGAGGGTGGTAATAAAGAGAAATAATCCTTTTCATTAATATAATCTATTTGATCACATTTATGATGATTATCACCTACGTCTCTCCAGAACAAATTATTTGAAATTGAATTTGGAATATATAATCGAACTTCCCACGTGGGATTAAATTTTATAAAAGAAACTAATGTTAAGTAGCGTAAGAAGGACATTTTATCTGCGCCCCAATAAAAATGAGCAACTTTAGGTATTTTTTTTAAGTTCCAGTCGTGAGAAAATGAATAAGTAGCTGAGCTCACCTTACGTGATTTAGCTGAATAGTTCTCGATAAACCCGTCTTGTAGTCCAAACATAGAGTCAGAATTTGCGGTAGGTAGAGACGTAGTATTACTTTCTACATTAGAATATAAATCTCGATTCTTATACAAGTTTTCCATACTACTCGGTTGGTAAGCAGGATGCCATAGATGCGCAACACGTGGATTAGAAATTAATTGTCTTTTTAACCCTAACCTTTTAACTCTTAAAGCAAATTCATCATCATCAAAGGCATCACCATTCTTAAACGCCATATCAAACCCATTTAATGTTTTTAGATTTTTATAAGTAAGACAACTGCAAAAATGATAATATTTTTTTCTAAATTTAGGATGAATATACCAGTCTACACCGGCTTCAAAATCATACATATCTGGCGCTCCACAGCTGCATGAAAGACTTTTTTTACATTTATCGGTTTTAATTAAACTTGCTGATTGATCTTTGTTGAGAGCCATACAATTAAAGACGAAATAATCTTTATGTGTTAAATTGTTAATAGCATATTCTAAAATATTACCTAAATGTGCACATTCAGGGTTTTGTATAATTACAATATCGTCATCATTAGCATCAGGTATTTTATAAAAACCAATATTATAAGTAACACAAGGATTAATCCAGTCTTTGCAGGTCGGTTTAATATAAAATATTTGTATATAAAAATTATAATCATCAACGATACCTTCTAATCTCTCTCCGGGATCGCTTCCATCATCTACAACTATAATACATAAATTATGACCTATAGAATTATATTCATCTAACCTTTTTAACGTATAGAGGAATTGATGTTTTCTATTTTTATAGCTTAAAACTATATATATTTTTTTAGACATTTATTTTTCTAAAAACGACTTTATTACGATGTGTTTATCGAATTTATCTAACTCCTCTTCTGTGTGCCAATATACTTTTTTAATGGTTCCCTTATTATCTACATCAAATTGTAATACTTTCTTACCACACAGTAACCCCTCTATAGAAGTTCTACCTAAAAATATACCAGAAACAATATCGCATTGTTTATAATATTTTTCTA
>Ga0208299_1001093_pt1 | contig 21359 bp, 20 predicted proteins | sample 15_taG_FD_184089 | JGI IMG/M metagenome (GOLD analysis project Ga0208299, IMG submission 184089) | Marine viral communities from the Subarctic Pacific Ocean - 15_ETSP_OMZ_AT15312 metaG (SPAdes) (version 2) | ecosystem: Environmental > Aquatic > Marine > Oceanic | place: Pacific Ocean | collected...
GCAACTTTAATATCTGTAAAGGCTGCTAAAGCCTTATCCGTTGAAGCCATGTTAGCCATGTACTGAGCCATTTCATCTTTACCTTTTCCTTCAACCATTTTACTGTAAGGTTCTTTAGCGGTACCTGCTGCTGTTTGAATAACATTTCCCATTGGTGGAGAAGAAGCCATGTTCAATCCCCATTCAGTTAAAAAATCCCATACATTATAACCTTGTCTGGGAACTGGACCATATCTATCTTTCATTTGGTTTGCTATTACATCAACTTCACCCCAGTCTACTGGACCTGCTTCTTTATATCCTCTACGACTCAACCCCGAAGTAATTCCCGCGCCGGTTGATCCGCCTAGACTAAACATTGGTCTTTTTAATACTCTGCTCATTATGATTTATATTCCATTCCTCTTTGAGGTCCCATTATATTGCCCCACATACCACCCATAGTAGCACCTACACCTAATGCAGTTTGTAATGGAGTTGGGTTAGGCATTGAAGACCATTGGTATTGACCTGGGTATCCACCCATAATACCTGTTACTCCTGTGCCATAATAACCCATTCTCTCATAAGGTTCATATGCAGCCATTCTATTTGCTTCTCTCATCGCATCATATTGAGCTTGAGTTTGAGCTTGTTGAGTGGCTCCTACTTGACCCATAGTTCCTATTTGACCTGCAACAAGTTGCGGAGTCAACGATCCAAGGCCCGATTGATACTGACCCATTCCTATTTGGTTCGCATAGTCTTGTTGTCTTGCTCCTTGGCCCTGAGTATATCCTTGTTGTAGCAAGCCTGCCTGGATTGCTGCCCGGTTTCTATCGCTTGCTGCCTGATATTCACCTAGTTGTACGCCTGTTCTGCCTGCACCCAATGCGCCGATTTTTGATGCAGCATCCATAATTCCATGTTGTCCTTTTTGTGCCTGTATATCATACTCACCTAATGTCGCATCAATAACTGATTGTTGATAAGGAGACATATAAGAAGCAATTGATCCTGCTCCTGTACCTGCTCCCGTTCCTGTTAAAGCTGCTGCCGCTGCGCCATAATCCTGCGCACCCATCATATCGGTTGGTAAACCTGCGTAAGCTCCTTGGCCCGTCATATAAGGCTCATATCCACCTAAACCTTGCTGTGCTAAAGTGACCGCATCAGTTTGTAATTGATGTTGTGGTGCAACTTTAGGAGCAAACTGTTGTGTGGGTAAAGCTGTTTTTGTTAAATCTGTTAAACCTTTAGCATAATCTTTACCTAAAGATTCTATAAATGGTGCTGGGAGTGTTCTTGTTTCTTGTACGGCCATTATACTACCTCACTTAATCGTTCTGATACTTCAAACATATCTCTTGCTCCTTCTAATCCTTGAGATTCTTCGGATATACTACCACCATTTTCTAAATTTGTCATTACATTTTCCATAACTTCTGCTCCTCTATCCACGTCACCACCTCCTGCATTTCTTACAGCATCGGCCGTGAATACAAATTCATTTCTACTTAATCTTGCTGGAACATCATCAGCTTTTTCTTTGCCACCTATTGGAACAAAGCCACCTTCTGCTCTATAATCTTTTTCCATACCACCTAGATCCATTAAACCACCTTCTTGAGCTGCTACTCTTCCACCACCTGCTAATTGATAATAATTAGGATAAGGGAAAAGTACATTGTCAGTTGCAAAAGGAGTGACTCCTTGACCAGCTCTAATACTAGCAATCATATCATCCCACTCTTTTACTTCACCTTTGTAGTTTGCCATTACATCATCTAAATTATCTTTACCTGGATTGAGGTGTGTGTATAAACCTGCTAGTCCAGCAGTGCCTGCTATCCATGGGAAAGGATTACCTTTGAATGATTTTCCAAGGCCAGCCAAGAAACCATCTCCACCTGCTGTCTTCCCAGCCCAATTTAAAATATTTTTTGATTTACCTGCTAAACTTGCATCTCCAACTATAGCATTACTTAATTGAGGAGATATATTACCCGCTGCCGAAGTTCCTGCTGCTCCTGCTCCTCCTCCTGCTCCTGTTCCTAAACCTAAATTAGTAAAACTTTTTCCTATATTACCCCATCCTGTTTTTCCTAAACCCATAACATTAGAAGGTTTTAACCATGCACCTTTTGACCAGGGTTGTGCACCTGCCCATCCACCTGCTCCGATATTTGCCATACCAGCTGTAGCCATATACATTAAAGCCATCTTACCTAAATCACTTTTAGCGAATTTCTTAATACTTTTTGTTAAACCTTTAACAAGTTTTTTGCCTCCTTTAAAAACACTCTTAACTAAACTTCCTAAACCATAGCCGGGTCTGCCACCGTAAGCGTTTCCATAACGCATCTCATCTACTGGATGATCAAATTGATGTTCTTCAGGAAAATCAAACCTTCCATGTCTATCCATAGCTCGTGTACTTCTAGCAACACTTTCAGGTGTGATCATGCTTGCAGCTCTATCTAGACCTAAAATTCCTAAACCTTCAGTTCCTACAACTCCTTCTAATTGTTCTTCAGCTATCATATTTCTTATCATTTGTTGTAGGTCATCTTCATCAGCTTCAGGAAATCTTGCTCTAAACTCATCATAAATTTTTTGCCAAGCTGTTTCAACTATTTGATTTCCTTCAGCATATGGTGAAACTTGAGATATTACACTTGGTGCATCAGCTGTCACTTCACCTCCATAATCATACCCAATTCTTCCGCCACCTGCTAATAAATAAGGTGGATAGTCTTGTCTATTTTTATCATATACTTCCATTAAATCATTAACTGAAAGAGAATCATCTCTTTCAAGAGCCCTTGTTTGTACTTCTCCTGCTTGACCAAACAATGGTGAAACAATCGTATTAAATTGGTCTTGTGTGATAAGGCCTCCTCTTAAGCCATCATTTAAATGTTCACTAATCATGTTAAGCCAACCTCTCTGCCCTACACCACCTTCAAGACTTTTTAAAAATTTTAATTTTTTATTCCATAGTTTTTGTTCATCCTCTTTATAAAAAATAGAATCATCTACTTGCATGGTTCCTGCGTCGTCAGTTTCTTTAGTCATCACATTCATCGTAGCTACATCCGGAGTTACTGTTTCTGTTATGTCTTGTCCAATTAATTCTTGAGGAACATAATCAGCTCCTGATGGAGGACGAGGTGCTTCCATTTGTTGTATTTCCATTTGTTCTCTTGTTATAGCAGGAGATTGGCCCTCTCGTGACATTTCCATAATAGCTTTTTGAATATTTTCAGGAGTGATAGGTAAACCTCGATCGTTTAACCATTTTATAATAAGTTGTTGTTTAGTGGGGCCTGTGTCAACTTGTTCTTCTGCAACCACATCCATAATACCACCTACGGGACCTGCGTTTTGATAACCAATCCTTCCACCCTGAGCCACTTGTTGACCCATTGGAACCATAGATTGAATCTCTTCATCAGGCACAATCATTTCTTCTTCAGTCATGAAATCTTCAGGTCCTTGAGCAGTAGACATTTTCATTTTTACAAAGTCTTCAAATTCTCCTTGAAATCCTTGAGCAACCATTTCTTTGAACTCTTTAATAAGTTGCATTAAAACTTCAGCCTGCTCTCCAGGCATACTCTCTAATAACTTTTGAAGTTCTGGATCTTGCATTGGATCCATCTCCTCTTCAGTCATAAAATCGTCAGGATTTACACTAGCGACCTCCATGTTTGGAGTGCTTATTTCCTCTTCTGATATGATATCTGTTATTGCCATAATTTTACCTGAATGTTCAATCTACTTTGTTTTTGCAAATAAATCAAGCTTTGGAACCTCTACAATGACATCTCTTTGGATGTCTTCAACGCTGATTCCTTTAGCTTTCCACTCCTCCTCATTAGTATATTGTTCTCCTGTTTTTTTATGCTTTATAATTGTCTTTGTTTTAGCATATATTAAAGGCACTTCCTTGCCATTTATTGTAACTTTATCCATTAACTAACTACGTCCTTTTTAATGTTAAGATAGCTAATTCCAATGCTAACTCCGTCCCCTACCGTTCCTGCTAATTGAGCCTTTAAAATGGTGCTTGCTTCCAATACTACCGGTACACTGAAAAGTTCATAGCTCGTATTGACTGCTAAAGTTTTATTCTTTTCAATATTAAAAGCATTATTGGTAATGCTAATAGTGGGTGTATTAGATCCTGAATTATTAGTCACTCTAAAAGACCTTAATATATACGTTTCTGCAGCTCCTGCTGTCAAAAGGGTTGTCAGATCCGTTGTCGAAATAGTCACTCCATAGAATTTATATTGATTATTTATTGCCATTATTCTAAAAAGAAACTTTTAGCTTCTATCTCCTGTTTTAATTCTTCTTGAAAAGTTGTATTTAATTTTTGCACAATAGCATCAATATCTCTCACTAAAGAGTGAGCTACATCTGGTTTATATTCTTCACTTGCTCTGGTTATAACCTGTACTATCTTTGCCATAAACTTGCTAAACCTCCTTGAGCATAATGTTTTCCTCCAGGCCCCATGTATCCTGTTTTTGAAGGTGCTGTATGACTTTTAGGGGCTCGATGAATACTAGGCGTTGTATAATCACCTTGTCCACCTTTACCACGTACACCTCCTCCACTTACATCCTGATGATGTTTGGGAGATATTATTTTAGCTACAGTTGTACTCTTGTCGTCTTTTTGTTTATTCTCCAAAATTTTTTGTTCCTTTAAAGTTTTCATATAATTCTTCCAGCTAATTTTTTTACCTTTATTAAGTCTATTTTCAAACCACGCTCTCTTTTTTGATAATTGTTTCTCATAATTATTTGATCCAAATAAAGAAAAGACATTTTGACCTGCTAACACGCTCTCCGGTCCATATTTTAAAAGACCACTTGTTTGGTCCGTGCCTATATAACTACCAGGTGCTCCTAAGCTTTCTAAATAATTTAATTGATCTTCAAACATTGGATTATAGTTTGGAGAATCCTTATTAAATGGACTTCTTGACCATGATGCTATTGCAGCTGGCAGAGGTATTCTTGGTTGATTCTTTCTTCTTGTACCAAGTGTACCTCTTACTTTTTTTGTACCTAATCCACTAAAGAAATCTTTAATAGAACCAATTCCTTTATCTATTAAAGATGGTTCTTGAAAATATTTACTTGGTGCTTGGTATCCTTCTTGTCCTGGAATTTCAGACATATGATATCCAAAGTTTTTATAGTCCAGTGGTCCCATCATTGCTAAATTGTCATAGGTACTTCCCATAGGATCTAATCTACCTTTACCTGTTAAAAATGCTGCAGGGTTAATATTAAAATCTGTTGTACCTGATGCCGGACCCTCTGCAACGGCTCGAGGATCATAAGTCAAACCTAGAGGGACTTGTCCAGGTGCATCTCCTCCACTACGTTGGGCCGCCAACCATGCTTCATAGCTAGGGTAACCTTTGTAAGATGCTGGTATAACATTTGATGTACTAATTTCTTCTTCTTCGGTAGGAAAGGTCCATGTATTTGTGTAGGTGTTACCTGCTGAAAATGGTGGTAATTTATAATACTCAGGATAAGGAAGTGATCCCAGTCCTCCGTTTTGGAAAGGTACTCTTCCACCTTTTGCTAAAGTTGTTTGTCCATAGTATTGGTCCCATTCTGTCATTTCTGGTGTTTTAAATGAAGGCATCGTTGAAGCTGCTAAAATGCCTTCTATATTTCCAGAAGTTTCTTTTTTAGCTTTATCCCATGCATTGGACATATTTTGTTTTAAATTGCCCCATGAATCTTTTAAATTAAATGTACCTTCTCCAATATCATGACCTAAATCATAAGCTGACTTTCCTATACCTCTTGCTATTTCTTGTGGTGTTTGCCACAAAGCCGCTGCATACGAAGATACTTTAGGGTTCCAATTAAATTGTTTTTGAAAATCATATCCACCTAGACCATGAGTATATTGTAGTTTAGGTATCATACCCAGTTTCATTTGCATAGTTCTAGTTGCGTGTTTTTTCCAATCATCTCCTCCTATAGGTTTATGTTTGTGTGTAGTTTTAGGAATGTGTTGTTTACCACCAGCTCCAGGTGTCCATGTAGAAGTTTTCTTTTTAGGGGGTACATAACCACCTGGTCCTCCTCCATGTGGAGAATGTTTAGGTGCTACTGTCTTTTTAGGTGAATAATTTTTTGATGCTCCGTATGCGTATGGCATTATCTTCTTCCGTCTGGTTGTACGTCTACTCTAAAGGTTCCGAGTTTCCAGTCCTGAGAGGTACTGGTATTAGCAATCTTTAAAGAAACGGCACGTGCTCTTGCACGAGTATCTACTTTAGTTGTACTTGAGCTAATTGTAAAGGGTCCTAATGAAGAGCTCGCCTGGGAGCTATTAGGATAGTCTCTTAAGTTTAATGTAATTTGGGTATCTCCTGTTTGAGATATAAAATCTGGAATAAACCTTCTAATTTTCATTAGGAATTCTCCATCTCCTTGAAAGGTTGCTCCACCTTCTTTAGTAATCGTTATATCATAATCACCAGATTCTATATTAGAAGCAATAGCAGTAGTGGACCCACCTTCTATTTGATCGGTTCCTGTTTCATGTTTAAAGTAGGTAGTTCTTCCCTCAGTATTTCCAACAACATCATAAGAAGTATCAGTGCTGGCATCATAAGAAGTGCCGTGAGGGTTTCCAAAAACAGATGAATCTGCCCAAGTAGTTCTACTTAAACTGCTTGTGACCCAGATGGATCTTTCAGGAGTAGAATCTAAATAATTATAACTTACCATTCTATTAACAACGCTAGAACCTGAAGTGGGATAAAACCAGTATATTTCTCCAAAGAGATTATTTAAGCCGCAGTTTACTAATTGTTGAGCAGTCGTATTTAAATCATCAAACACATAATCTTCCACTAAACATTTCATTGATTCCAGTTTACCAGCGTATTTAAAAAATCCATTTTCAGACATCCAGTACGCTGCACCATCTACCTCGATTGCAGCATTCATTCCCAAAAGTCCACAGTTAGTTCCAACTTGTGCAAAGGCAAATACAAATGGAACTCCAACAAAACGCATAGTAAATGCAGCACTATCCGTCCAAACATAGGTGGCGTCTCTTCCTCTAACAGCTCCCATGATCCGTGATCCGTCGGCCAGTCTTTGTGATCCTGCGGTATTGGTTGAAGTAATAGCCCAGGTATTTATATCTTCTCTATTAGACCATCTTATAAACATATCATCTTGAGTAGTTGAGGTACCTACTGTTGTCTCTGTTCCAAATAAAACTAAGTGACGATCGGGCGTTGAAACTAACATATCTCTGGACGCTGTTGGTGCACCGCTAACAATGGTTGCTCTAGTAGAAGTAGCAGCTGTTGCATCTGAATCCCATTCAAAAATAGGTCCATTATGAATTAAAGCAATTAATTTTTTACCAAAACTATCCAAGGTCCATAGACCTGGATCAATTACATAATCACCACTCGCAGCTTCACCCCAGGCTATATAATCTGTGCTGTTGGTAACCGTTGCTCCATTGGCATGAGAATCTTTACTAGTATTTCTAACTTCTCTAGTTACTCCTGTTAAAGTATTACCACTAATTCCCGTATAAGAAATTTCTTCTGAACCAATTTGAATAAAACATGTTCCTGAAGAAGGGAATTGAGATGCATCGGTTAATACAATAGTTGTAGTTACATCATTAATAGCTCCATTAAGCGTGGTTGTAGCTTCTCCTGAAACCGTACCACCGTATTGTCCTAAACTCCAACCATAACCAGGAAGTTGCGTAGCGGGTCCTACAGGATAATAATATTGAACTCTAATACCTCCTGAAGTTGTAGCTCCCGATCCTGTTTCAGCGGATGCCATAGTAATAGTAATAGTGGTGGAAGAAGGAACCGTTGTAATCATGAATTTAACATCATTAAAATCAGAGGCGCTATAATTAGAATCAGTAATAGCTGTAAAGCCATCTAAATAAATAATATCACCAGCATTCATATTATGAGGAGATGAAAAAGTGATAGTTACTGTTGTAGACCCATTAGTAGTGGTGAAAGCATTCGTTAAAGTAGTTGTAGTTTTAATAGGATGGATGTCATAAAAAACACCTCCTGTATAGACATATAAAATTCTATTGGTTCCGATGGCTGAATACTTAAATCCTGAACTATTAATAAATTGGTGTTGGGCTCTAGCAGCTCCCGTTAGGAAATTTTCTCCTAACTGAGACCAACCACCTATTTTTTCAGGTGTACCATATCTAAATCGTACATAATCTCCCCCTGTCCACTGACCTTCTGCTCCTGTAGGGGTAACTTGTTTGTTGAAACCCGGTAAAAATTCTATTTTTTGTAACATTGAACTCCATTATATTATATATTCCTTACTGGTGGAATACCTAACATTGGCCTTTTGTCGAACCTGTTCTTTTCAGCAAAAGGACCATCTACATGGTTATAATGAAGAAATACTTGTGCGCAAGTATTACCTTCAAATGGTTCTCTCCAATGCTCTAATTCACATCCACTATATACTAACATATCACCGACTTCAAGTAGAACTTTTGTACCTTCTGGAGCGTTAGGTTTATGTATTTGTTTAAATTCATCTATTACGGAGTTAGCTCCGGTCCCATCTATGAATATAGGCCATGGATCACCTCCTAAATTAAGAGTACAGGATATTTCACAACTAGGTCTATCTTTGTGTCTTCTGAGTATATCTCCTTTTTTATAGATTCTTGAATATGAATAGGTTGGAATAAGATTTAGGCCTGTCTCTTTTTTCATTACAGGAAGCATCTTCACTAGTAATGTTTCCATAGCAAAATCAGCATAATGTGAATAGGTATTAGGTACTTGTACATCTGTCCAGGTTCCTAACATTCCATTATCAAATGTTACATTGTTTTTATACATCCAATCAACCGCATCTCTTTTTAAAAGAAAATAGTTAAAGATAAAATTGGCCAGCTCATAGGAGAGTGCCTTTCTGATTACTGCATATTTATTGAAATCCATCTTGTATAAAATTAAAACTTATTGATATTCTATTCTCATTAGATTGATTAGGTTCAACTGAATGCCACAACCAGGCTGGAAAAAGTATGGCTCTATTTTCTTGGGGTTGTAAATGTACATCTCTCCATAAATATTTAGGAATTTCTATTTTTTTTCTAGTAGGCATACAGGTTTGAATACCTGGACGTGGGTCTTGACATATTAAACGTCCACAGTTAGGCGGGGTTTTAATATAATAGACTCCACTAAATAAAGCATTGGGGTGTACATGAGGTTTATTGTAACCCCCTTGATAATTTATATTAGCCCACATATTTCCTAATACAGCTTGTCTATCTAAAAATTCTTCATTAAATACCTGATGAACCATTTTAAATAACTCATCTACTAAAGGTTTATATTCAGGTTTTTCATGCATATTAGTCTCGCTATGCCAGCCATTGACATTTGTTTTTTTAATACCTTCATTTTGTTTAGACCATTCAATAATATTTTGAGCCATTTGATTTGTATCTAATTTAAAATCTTCTGCGTATATAATAGTTGGAAAAAATCCTTCTTTAATCATCTAAAAGGTTTACCTCCGAACCAAACAACTAATGACTGTCTAACTCCTCGTCTAACTTTGTTAACTCTATGATTTAAAAAGGATGCAAAAATAATTGCATGGCCTTGTTTTAATTCTGCATATTTTCCTGGGGCCATAACTTCTAAGTCGCCACCTTCAAATTCTGCTGGATCATTTAATAAAACTGTCATTGATATTTTTCTAACCGGTGGTTCGTGGGCCATGTTCACATCACAATCCATATGCCAGTCATAGAACCCTCCTTCAGGATATTCTGTAAACTGTGCATTCTCCGTAATTCTAATATCACCAAAACCAAAATGAGTTTCATTACATTTTTGAATAAATTTATTTAAGTCTTGGTACATATGCCCCATTTCTTTAAACGGTATCCAAGATATTGTAGTCACTCTTTTTTTCGTATCCGTTCCACCCCCTGGCTTATTCATACCAACTTGTGCAGTCTGTGGTTTCTGTTTTCTACCAGCTTCTATAATTTGTCTGCATTGATCAGGTGTAAATAATGGTGTTGTAGTTTGAACTATCCAACTTTTCCATTTAGGTTCTGTTATTATTTGGTTCTCGTACATTATGATACTCCTCTATTTCTAATTGGGTCATACTCTACATCCATGTTACACGCTAGTGTTCTTCTATACCCTGGTCCATTAAATGGATACACGCAATGTCTCATGTCATATGGGAATATAAAAAAATCTCTTTCTTTAATTTCTGGTTGATAATCTATATTTGCAAAGTGTCCATTAACTGAACCGAGTATTTGTAGTCTACCATTTTGTGGTTGGTCAGCGGCTGAATATTCTACACCATAAGACTCTGGTAATTTTAAAATCATTACACTTGATAGACCCGTAAACAATGTTCCTTGATGCACGTGCACTGGATTGTATTCATGTTCAAACATAGTGTTAACCCAAATAGAATTTAAATGCATGTTATATTTTTTTATTTTATTCCAATCTAAATAATGACGCATTTTTTGTTCAAACCATTGTAATACATTTTGTGGTAAATGATTATGTTTAGTCATCTTAACGGTGTCCTGACCATTATAAAATAAGCTATGTTCTTTTTCAATCTTACCAACTAATTGTTTATTAGCAGGTTTTAATTCTGGGTATTTAGTTTCATAGATATGATTAATAATATTATAAACATCTAAAGGCACTTGATATCTCAGTACTGATTGTCCTAAAAATATAATCTTAAAATCTGATGTGTCCATATTTTTCTCTAATACGTTGTGGTATCTTTTCTATGTAAGGATTGTACTCTTTCATAATTTCTCCTGTTTTTATATTATGCATATTTTTACCAACTATGCTATCATTATATACCATTCCATTAATATTAATTTGATCTAGATCAATAAATCTATGGTTAAAGTAAGGTTCCTCTAAAAAACTATATACTTCTTTAATATATTTTTGAGGATCGGTTACTAGGTCATCATACTTTAAATAATAACAAAGATTTTTATGATTAAAGGAATTTTGAATTCCTTTAAGTTCTTTAGCGACCGCTCCATTTTTATTCATAATCATTCCTAGTTTTTCATCATCATTCTTTAAACCATGTCTATTGGGAAAAGCATCAGGGTTTTCTGTATACCATTTCATATAAGATGCCAATACATCCACTACATCTCTAAGTAAAACAATGCATTTAAAAGGTCGTTTAAAATGTTTTTGCACTAAGGCAAAATTACCCTGTGTCATTACAGGTCCACGATCAATAATTATTGATTGAGGCCAGTCTTTATAATAAAGATCATAAACAACATCTAGAACATTGTTTAAAGATTTATGGTCTGGAAAATTTTGAAACACATCTTTATCTTTTAATAAAAATAAATCTTTCATTATCTCTAATGTAATAGAATTAGCTGTCACTACCAACTCTGGATTTTGATTCATGATAGATGCAAACAAGGTATTTCCTGACCTTGGCATCCCCATTAAAAAGAAAAGTTTTTTATTTTTCTTTGGCTCCGAGATCATGAGATAACTGTTCTTTCTTGTTATAAATCATTTCTCCTGATTTTTTAACTCTTTCTATAGTTTTTAATTGACCTAATACATTAAATATTTCTGGCTGTGAAGAACCAGATGATAATGTCTCTGCTTTGTTTTTCATAATGTGATGATATGATTCTAATTGATGTTTATTAACATCTTTGTCATCAAAAGAACCATCATTAAATTCTTTCTTTAATGCAGACCACAGTTTAATTTCTCTCATTCTGTCCCTAGCTACCAATTGCATGTTAGCTAAACCATATCTTTTTTCATCTATGTCTATTTGATAGAGCTCTCTTTTTATTGGGTCTTTTTCTGTTTCAAGTTTTTTTTCTAGTCTTTTCAATTTAACTTCATTACGTCTACAATCAAAAGATAAACTCATTAAATTTTCTAAGAAAACATTCTGTTCTCTAACACACTGCCAGTACTTTGCAGCCTTTGTTGGATATTTCATATCTTGTAAAACAGACATTCTCATTTCTGTTTCAGTTCTAAATACTTGTTTCTTGGTCCAAGTATCTCTAAGTTCTGAAGTCATAGCCTTAAATTCCTTGACATCATTTGGGTCAAGTAAATTATTTAAGCTTGGTGCTTCTTTTTCTATTAATGCATGTATGTTACGTTTTTCTGTCATGTGTATCCTTTCGTGAGCTATTATATAATATATTTAACCAGTTGTCAATGTTTTAGCCGTAATTGTTTCTGTGTCTTCAGCTAAAAACTCTTCTGTAGCGGTTACTCCTCCTGGAGTTCCACCAGCAATTATGCCTCCATCTGCACTTACAGTTCCAAAACTTGCACCTCCCCCTCTTGCACTAGCTATAGTAGGATAGTTAGCCCATGCAGTTCCATCATATTTTTGAGCTGTGTTAACATAAGCAGCAGGAGAATGAGTATAACCTGCAGCACCCATGGCAGCTGTTTGAGTTCCATAAAGTGTTAGTTCTGATTTACCTGTAGGTAATGCTCCACCACCTGTCCAATTAGTTCCGTCATATTCATAAACAGTAGTTACAGATCTAGCAGAAGGTGGAGATGGAGATGTAATTCCACCTGCATATAACCCAGCAGTTAAAGTTCCGCATGCTCCTGCTCCTCCAGTTCCTGTGGGAAGACCAGTTACTGATGCCCAGTTAGTTCCATCGTATTCTTCTACGGCTGTGGTTCTAGTTGGAGAACCAGAGTTTCCACCAGCACACACTCCTGCGTCTAGAGTTCCAAAGCCATTTGTTTGACCTCTTGCAGTATTTAAATCATTTGTTTCTGCCCAACTAGTTCCATTATATTCTTCTCCAGCATTTATTGCACTTCCCGGAGCATCATAACCACCCGCACCAAACGCAGCTGTCTGTGTTCCTCCACCTGCACAATAATTTTTAGCAGTATTCATACTATTTCCTGATACCCAACTAGTTCCATTATATTCTTCTGATGCAGTTAAAGCGCCGGGACTTCCTCCAAAAATAAGTCCGGCTGATCTTGGACACGCTCCCGCACTACCTGCATATTGTCTTCCAGTATTTAAAGTACCACCAGATGCCCATGCTGCACCTGTAATTGTAGCAATTCCAAAATTATATTCTTCTGTACTAGTTACAGTACCTGGATTGGTGTCTCCGCCTCCTGCTACTGCGGCACTTCCAGAAGAACCTCCTTTACCCATACCATAACGTCCAGCAGCCATAGTAGCCGGTGAAGTTGAAAAACTAGTTCCGTCATAAGTTTCAGTAGCTGTCACCACACCACTTCCTGGAGAAGGAAATCCACCAAAAGTTACGGCTGCAGTTTGAATTCCTGTATCAGCACCACCATCGTGATCAGATGCTGTACTTGGTCCAGCAGCCCAATTTGTTCCATCATATTCAAAAGATACTCTAGTGTCCCCTGCAGCAATTAAACCTGCTGTTAAAGGTCCACACCCTGCTCCCTCAGTTCTATCTTGTCCTGTTGGAAGTGTTCCTCCAGAACTCCAATTAGTTCCATCATATTCATAAGATGTATTTAAATTTGCTGTTCCACCAACACCACCTGCAATTACTCCTGCTGTTAAACTTCCAAACGAAGCAGAGCCTCTTTGTGCTGTTGGAATATTATTTACTTCTGACCAACTAGATCCATCATATTCTTCAACTAATGCTTTATTACCGGGAGCAGGACTAGCATATCCACCTGCACCAACGGCTGTTGTTTGAGTTCCAAAGCCAGGTAATGCATAACGACCTGTACCCATATTTCCACCGGTTGCCCAACCAATTCCATCATATGTTTCTGTTAAAGCACTTTTTCCTGATCCTCCAAAAATAATCACTGCTGTGTTAGGAGTATCTCCTGAACCCATGTTATATCTTCCACTTGATATAGCCGCTCCACTTGCCCATGCTGCACTTGCCACAACAGTTTTAAGTGTACCTGTAGTAGAGTTAAACCACACCTGTCCCTCATTCGCTGAAGTCAGCGTAGGGTCAGATGACAGTACGTCTACACGTTTTCCGTATATTTCTTCGTAAGTTGCCATTTAAAAATTCCTTATGGAAGAGTTACATCGCTTGGTCTTATTGAATTAGCTTTTTCTTCGTCAGTTTTAGCATCCCACGCAGCTTGTGCAGCTTCAACTTCAGCTGTAATCAAGTCTTGTGCTTCTGACTTAGTCTTTTCAACACCGTTCTTTTCAGCTAACCACATAGCGCCAGCGACGTTGTTGCCAACCATCCAGACGTTTGCAGGATAACCTCTAAGGAAGAATGCTCTTCTGTCATTAGCAGTAAAGAATCCTTTTCCAGTGTTAGTAGCTACTCCATATATAAAGTGTGCCATAGTGTTTCCTCCTTTTTAATTTTGTATATCATAATTTTTAACTTTGAGTAAGTGTTTTAACATTTATAGTCGATGCTTCACCTGTAAATTCTTCTGTGTTAGCTGCTTCACCTGTAACATAACCACCAAATGCTATGCCACTAGTATCTGTCCCACAACCAGCTAAACCTCTTCTAGCTTGAGATAAACTTGGTCTCATTGACCAAGTAGTTCCATCATACGCTTCTGAAATTACTGTATTTGCGGTTCCTACATATCCTGCCGCAGCTAATGTAGCGGTTTGTGTTGCTCCCATACCTGCATGACCATCATTAGCATTAATCATCGATCCACCACTAGTCCAATTAGTTCCATCGTATTCTTCTGTTGCTGCTGTTAACGCGGGAGCAGGAGTATTTCCTCCAGATGCTAAACCTGAAGTTATAATTCCAGATCCTGCCACCTGAGATCTTGCCGTACTCATAGCATTTACAGTTGTCCAAGAAGTTCCCCCGTATTCTTCAGTTTGAGTAGTAGCAGCAGCTGGACTTCCCTGAGTACCACCAAAAGATACTGCGGCTGCTGTAGTTCCAAAACCACCTTGTCTCCAAACCGCTGTATTTAAATTATTTCCTTCTGACCAAGATGTGCCATTATATGTTTCTGAATTGTTATAAAAACTTCCACCATTTTCTCCGCCAAATGCTAAAGCAGCTGTTTGAATTCCTGCATTTCCCATCTCTTGTCTAGCTTGACCTAAATTATTTCCTTCAGTCCATGATGCACCGTTATATTCTTCAGAATTGTCTACAAGTGTTGTTCCATTATGACCACCAAACGCCAGAGCTGCTGTTTGTGTACCGGCTCCACCTAAACCATATCTAGCGGTATTTAAAGCTCCACCAGCTGCCCATGCCCCTGCTGTAATTATGTTTGCTGAATTATTATATTCTTCTGTAATACTAATAACTGGTCCTGATGAAGTTCCTCCAGCCATATAAGTTGCCGTTGATGTACCAGCTCCGGAAGCTGATTGAGACATTTTATTTGCTAAACTTGGAATTGCCCCCCAACTAGTTCCATCATATTCAAAAGCAGTAGTTAATCTATCTGTTAAATAACCTCCAGCGGCTATTGCACTTGAAGTACCTGTATCGTTTCCAAAACCTGTGTTTTGTTTTCCAGCGGGCATAGCATTAACACTTGTCCAATTAGTACCATCATATTCTTCTGTAAGTGCACTAACACCTGGTGGCCCTGCACTTCCTGCAAAAAATAATCCAGCAGTTAGGGCTCCTGATCCACCTCCATACGATCTGGCAGTGCCCATCGATCCACCACTAGTCCAATTAGTACCATCATATTCATAACATGTAGAAACAAGAGTTGGTTGTTCTCCTCCTCCAATAACTGCTGCTGTTTGAGTTCCTGCTCTCATCATTCCTTTTGTAGCTGTAGGCATAGATGTTACCGCTGTCCAACTAGAACCATCATATTCACCTGCTACAGCAGATACAGGATCTCCTCCTCCAACTCCAAGACCAGCTGTTGCTGTTCCTGCAGAAGTCATGTAATATTTAGAAACAGGGAAAGTTCCTCCGGTTGCCCAACCAATTCCATTATATTCTTCAGTAGCATTAAAATAACCTGGGTCATAACCACCCACTGTTACACCTGCTGTTTGTAAACCAAAACCATTACTTATAGCTCTTCGAGCATTACTCATAGGTGCAGCACTTGACCAAGCTGCTGTATTAACAATACTTTTAAAAGTATTACTTGATGTATTATACCAGATCTGTCCTGCATCTACTTCTAGTGCTGGATCAGTGTCCAGTGATTTAATTGCTTTACCGTGTATTTCTCTATAAGTTGCCATAATTAACTCGTTGTAAATGTTTCTATATTTACAGCTGTTGTTTCAGCTGTTAATTCTTGTGTCGCGTTCGTATTCGATGGAGCACTTCCTCCTGCAATTACTGCACCTGAAGTGCTTCCGTTTCCTCCCTGATTATATACTCCTGAAGCCAGAGAAGGCGCAGTATACCATGCACTTCCATTCCAACTTTCTACACTTGTTGAAGCAGGAGTACCCGGAGCCCCCAAACCACCAGCAAGAAAAGCCCCTCCACCAGAATTAGCTCCTGTTGAAGGACCATTAGGTCCTATTCTTTTCTCAGTTAGCATGCTTGCTGTATTGGTCCATGCTGTTCCATTATAGGATTGACTGACGTCTGAAGTATATGGCGGAGACGGATTTTTAGATCCACCAAAATATAAAGCTGCGGTAGCACTATCTCCAGCACTTGTTCCAGCTCTACCATTAGGTAAATCTCCACCTTCTGACCATGAAGTTCCGTCATACTCTTCACAAGAGGTTGAATAACTAGGGTGTTCTCCTCCTCCAAAAATTACGCCGCTCGTTTCACTTGCACCGGAGCCTCCTCCATTTCTTCTAGTGTCAGCAATTGTATTCGGAGCTGTAGTCCATGAACTACCTCCCCATTCTTCAACAACATTTGAAGTTGGCGAAGGTCCTGTTTCTCCTCCTGCTGCTACTGCTGAAGTTTGAGTTCCAAAATTCATACTTATTTGAGAAGGTGTAGTTTTTGAGCTTGCTGCAGTCCACGAACTTCCATCATATGTAGCTGTAGTGGCAATTTCACTTCCAGGAGGACCTTCTCCCCCAAAAAATAAACCAGCTGTTGAACTTCCTACTCCAGATACGGCTGTAGCAGTAGTAGGATAATTAGAACCACTAGCCCATGCTGCGGCTGTAATTACGTTTGTTGAAACACTGTATTCTTCTGTTCCTGCAGGTGCTTGATTTCCAGGACCAGCAACAGCTGTTCCTATTGTTTTTCCCATAGGACAGAATGTATTTCTTGCAGTTCCTAAACTAGGGGTACTTGTCCAGCTAGAACCATCCCACTGTAAAGTCGTGGTTACAGCTGCTGGGCCAGGAGAATTTCCTCCAATTATCATAGATAATGTTTGAATTCCTGCACCACCTGAATAACCTCTGGTAGCCGGTAAAACTGTTAAAGATGTCCATGCACTTCCATTATACTCTTGATTAAAATCTCTATATCCACCAGGATAAGTTAATCCTCCCATACTTATAGCTGCTGTTTGTGTTCCAACTATTGTAGGAGCATATGCTCCACTAGCCATGGCGCCTCCTGATGTCCATGAGCCACTTCCTCTTTCCCAAGTAGTAGTTTCACCATTATTTCCACCGCAATATAATGCATCTGCTGATGGTCCACATGCTCCAGCTTCAATATATCCCGGAGAACCTCCAGGAACAGCCGTTGCCGAAGTCCAGCTTGAACCATCATAATCAAGAGCAGTACCCGTTCTACTTGGATAACCTCCCCCTAATTGAACATATGCCTCTGAATTTGCACCTGTTCCATTAGTATACCCAAGAGGAGATGGAACATTTGTTTCACTTGTCCAACCTGTTCCATTATAAGATTCAGCTAATACTGCATTAGATGGATTACCTCCATTTTCGCCGGTAGTTATTGCACTAGTGTTTGATCCTCCACCAGCCATAGTAGATCTTGGAGTAGCCATTGATGCACTGCTTATCCATGCTTCACTAATAGCAATTCCTCTTAAAGTTCCAGTAGTTGAATTGTACCACATTTCTCCATCAACACCGTCTGAAGGATCTGATGATACTTTTTTAATTTTCTTTCCTATAATTTCTCTATAAGTTGACACTACAACTCCCTATTAATTATTCTTCAATAACCAACCTTGAGTTCCATCTGTGTAGACTAATGTATTTGCAGCTCTTTCTGTAGCAACAGTTAAATCTGCTGCTGATCCATTAATTTTTTCACTATTTCTTCCAATAGTTAAATTATCAGAGTCGAAAGTACCTGCATAATCTACAAACGAGACTTCATCTCCAATGGATGGTGATGATGGTAGAGTTAAAGTAAACGCGCCGCCAGTTGTATTACAAAAATATCCTTGACCTGCTACTGCAGTAAAACCTGTAGTTTTAACTGCTTGCCATGAAGTTCCACCTGAAACTTCACCCCAAGATAAAACTCCACCTGTTGTTGATTTTAAAACGTAGTCGTTTCCTCCGGCTACGCCTGCTGGCCACGTAATAGTATAATCCGTGGTTCCGTTAGATGCTTTCATACCCACATATTCTGCTCCTGAGTCATCCTGTAATCTTAGTTCTTTCGAAGTTCCAATGTTTAGACCTGTTGATGCATTCCAAACTAAATTTGCGTCTCCACCAAAAGCTCCTGAATTATTATATTGAATCTGTGTATCTGAACCGGCTGGATCGGTTGCTAAAGTAACTTCTATTAAATCTGATCCACTCATGTAGACCATTTTTTTACCTTTATCAGTAGTAGCAAAAGTAGTTCCTGATCCAGAATCAGAAGCTCCTTTTAATTGAACTGTATAACCTCCACTTGTACCATTCGATACAACTTTTAATCCTTCTGTTCCATCAGGAAATGTAACTATTCTGTTTCCTGTAATAGTTCCTGTTAATTTTATAACTTGATTTCTAGCAGCATTAGTTAAACTATCAGTCGTAGATGAAGAATCACCATCTGTGATTAAAAGAGCACTCGTTCCTGCACCACCAGCAATTGATTGTGAATGATAGCCTGATGCGGCTTGTTGAATAATGTTTAAATTTGTATTTGTTTTAGTTCCCCATGTACCAGCATTTTCACCGGTTGCCATAAGTTCTATACCTAAATAATTATATGTTGATGCCATATTTTTCTCCTAAGCTACATCACTATAGCTTATATTTGATCCTGTTGCAACATTCGAATATGAAGTATTCGAACCCGTTGAAATATTACTATAAGACGTATTTGATCCAGTGTCAATATTTTCATAATTTATAATAAAAGGAGCAGTTAAAGTAAAGGTTGCTGAAAGCCCATCAAAACTTACCACCTGATCCGGTAAATCTACACTTCCAATAGTAAAACTTGAAGATACTCCATCAAAACTAACTATTTGATCAGGAATATCGGCTATTGAACCAAGGCTCATGGTACTAGATATACCACTTGGTTGGACCACTACAGAACCCATTCCAATAATTGTTCCCAGAGTAAATTCTGCTTCTAATCCTGTTAAAGCAGCTGCATCATTAGGTACTGTTACGCTATCTAATGAAGAAGTAATAGCAAATCCTGAAGGTTGAACTACTACTTCATTAATAAATACAGGAGTACCCATTTCAGAAGTAATAGCTAATCCACTAGGTGAAACATCTTCATTAGGTGCAAATGCTGTTCCTTGAGTGGATGTAATTTCTAATCCATCGAAACCAACAACTTGATCTATAGGATCAATAACTCCTATAGCAGAAGTTATATCTAAACCTGTAATAGTTGGTGTAACATCTACAACTGGAGTAATAGTTCCTTGTAATGAATTAATTAAAAAATTAGAAGTTTCTAAAGAAGAATCTACAACTATTGTAGGATCATCAACATTAAAAGTAGCACTTATCCCTGTTGGTGTGATTGTAACATCAACAACATTAGTAACACTTCCAATGCTAGCTGTAAAAGAAATTCCTGTAGGTGTAACAGTTGCGTCTTTTAATTCGCCCCATTCATTATCACCCCAACCAAGAGCTCCCCATCCTTTAGTGTAAAGAGTAGCATCCCCCCAGTTAGCACGCCCCCAGGTTCTACGTCCCCAACCTTCTGTTACCGTAGGCATAAGGAAGACCTCCTTACGCTAATCTTATGATTGCGTTTGACGAATCGTTGGCAGGAAATTGAATTGTAAAAGTTCCAGCGGTTGCTGTTTTATCAGATCCAAATGCAATTGCACAAATAGCATCTGTAGTACTTGAACTTGCCCCTGTAGTTGTATTATAAATTAATGCACCATTCGCTGTGAATGAAGCAGTTGTCCATGATACATCTGAAAAATCTGTAAATGCAGTTGTAGAAGTTAAACCTACTCCAGTGTTTGTTAATGCTTTTCCACCTGCACTGTAAGCACTTCCTGATGTATTTGTAATTTCTTCAGAAGTAGAATAGTCAGTTGTTGTAGCATTTAAAGTAGCACTACTATCAAAAAGAGCGATCTTAAATGAATCACCACTAGATGAACTAAAATTATGTTTTCCCTGTAATAATTCTTGTTTAAAACTTGAACAAATTGCCGATGTTATTGCCATAATTATCTCCTAATTTAAGGATTCGGAGACTCGATTGGAATACGAATTGTACCATCCGTATAATCATCTCGTCTTCTTCTCCCAATTTGCTCTGCAGCAAATTTCTGAACTACAGTATTATACTTTTGTTCATACATTGTCAACATGTCCATTGGACCTTTTAAATATCCATAGGCTTCTACCAGGCAGGCATATAATAAGCCATTTGGAAAGTTCTTACTTATATAGGTTCCGCTGGTATTTGTTACCAAACTAGTGGGCATAGCATTAAAATGAACTTGAAATTTATAAGTAGTACTAGGAACAGGAGCAAACATATATTTACCTGAAGTAGTATCAGTTGTTCCTGTTGCTCCACCAAATTGAGCATAATATTTAGGACTACCTGTAGCTGTATTAGCAGATACATATTCATTTAAAAAAGTCTGATCCTTTTTCTGTAACCAAACATTAGCTCCTGTAATAGCTGAAGTTGATGTATAAACCTGTATACCACGAGTAAATAAACATCCTGCAGGACAATTTATATATTGTTGACCTGCAACTAGATTTCCAGACTGTTGTTTTCTATCTGCATCAATAGGACAGTCTCTCATAAGTCTATATTCAGCGTTTTCTATAAATCTACCTAGAAGAGCACCACTAAAAACAGTACTGTCTACTTCAGTATAACTTCTAATATCAGCTTCTAATGCTGAAAGTGTATATCCTGCCATTATGCTTCTATAGTTACCGGTCCAACGGACACTGGATAACCACCTC